>Ga0315288_10000542_pt1 | contig 47493 bp, 58 predicted proteins | sample YL17G11_20_MG_FD_203454 | JGI IMG/M metagenome (GOLD analysis project Ga0315288, IMG submission 203454) | Sediment microbial communities from Yellowstone Lake, YNP, Wyoming, USA - YL17G11_20 | ecosystem: Environmental > Aquatic > Freshwater > Lake > Sediment | place: USA: Wyoming | collected... | reverse complement strand
TGAACGGCGCGGGAGGAAGGATGAGCCGCGACACGCTCATCCAAACTGTCGTGGAGAAGTACAGCAAGGTCAACCTGAAAAGCTGCCGGGTGACCTTTGGGTTTTCCCCGTGCATCACAAGCATGAGTGATAGCTTGGAATTGCCCATCGTGCTGGGAATCCTGGCGGAGTTGGGCAAGGTCGACGCCAAGGCGTTCGAGGGTCGCATGTATGTGGGTCCAATCGATCTCTATAGCGATGTCCTGGAAAAGCGGGGCGTGGTAGCCTATGCCCTGGCCGCACGGACGGCTGGTCTCGCTCTCGTGTGTGCCCCGAGAAACATCCACCACGCTCTGATCGTCAAGAATTTGCCGGGATTGCATGGGGTGTGCAGCGTTGCGGAAGCTGGGTTGCTGCACCTGCTCCCCCACGTTCAAGAGAATTCGTTGCCGGTGCCCCCCCTCGAGCAGCCCGATATGGCCGACAACGTGGTGGCGGGATTCACCAGGGTACGCCGCGCTCTGGAGATCGCGGCGGCCGGACGTCACAACCTGCTGCTCGTGGCGTCCAATGGCGAAGACGCCACCGCATTCGCCAGGCGATTGCCTGGAATCATGGGGGATCTGGAAGAGGGCAGCACAGAACAGCTCGACTGTGCACGCATTCAATCCTCGGCTGGTCTGCTCGGACGTGGGGAGTTTTCCTCACGCCGTCCTTTTCGGGCACCCCATCACACGGTCAGCCGTGTTGGATTGGAAGGCGGCTCCTCGGAAATTGGCGAGGTGACCCTCGCTCACAACGGGGTCCTCTTCCTCGACGACGTGCCGGACTTCTCAAGGGCTGCCCTCGACGCGATCCGCAAGGTCGCGGCCAACGGGGAGGTTTGCACGGTGGGCATCACCCTGCCAGCACGACCTGTCATCGTGGCCAGCATGAGGCCCTGTGATTGTGGGTACAACCCACGGCATGACATCCGCTGCGTCTGCTCGTTCGCGAAAAAGGTTGCGTACTACGCACGGATCGCCAGCATTCTGCCTATCTTTGACATGATCGTCGACATGAACGAGGAACCCGACAGCGCCACGCCCGTCGCATACTCACACTCAGGCGAGGCCACCTCGAAGATCGCGGCCAGGGTAGTGGCCGCCCGTGCGAAAAAGGTCAGGTCTCCCGCTGGAAAGACGACGGCGCACCAACGTGTTGCCCTCACGATTACCAGGCTGGACGGACGAACCGAGGCTACGGAATGGGACTTTGACCAGGCCAGCCTTTACGTCCCCTCAAAGGAGTAACCCAATGGAGTATTTTTCCAACCTATCGTTTTGGGGTTTGTGCAAGCTAACCGTGGTGTGTTGCTTGGTATCCTCGGTGGTATCAGGCTCGCTGTCCTATTGCGTTGTGCTGTGGAAGAGACGTCAGCGGCGACTGGGCAAGAGACGCTAGCCTATCAGGGTGACCCGGTAGGTGCGAACGGATCGGGCAAAGGAACGGAGCTGGTCAAGGGTCAGCTCCGCCCCTCGCAATTCCGCAGGAATCTCTAGGTCAACGGTCGTCACGCGGTCGGCGAGTGCTGCCAAATGCAGGGGCAGGACTCCGATCACGTGGCGGCCGGCGACGTCTTCGGGCTGGACCTGGGCTTTCACCTCGGCCGGTCCAGTGAAGAACCCCATCTCACGGAGGTACTCCACGAGAGAGGTGTGACGGGTAACGATTATTGGGGGATTCTGGTTTTGCTCCATACCATATTGACGTTGGGAGACCTGTTCATCTGACAGGACAAAGACGTTGACGTGGTGTTCCACTCGCGGGCGCGGGCGCGCCTGCCCGCGTAAAGGTAAACTATCCACGATTTTCTCGGGCACTACGTCCGCGCGCCTGTCTGCCCGCCCGCCCACGCCCACGCGGGCACGAGAAGACTCGAGGCTGCTATGCGTTCTCGCGCGGGCCTCTCACGGGAAAGCCAAACCCTTTACTTTTCTGGGCGTTTCCTTGTTCCTCAGGGGCGCGTCGGGCAGAATCGCCTGGAAGAAAAACGATGGGCCTTCCTTTCAGAAGGCCCACCCAGGGAGGGGAAACAGAATCACCATGGACCGAGAGGAGCGTAGCACGTCAACCTTGGAAACTGACCAGACGTTGGAGCAAATTGATTCGGTGACGGAGCATGCACGAAAACTGGTGGAAGCTGCGTGCCTGGTTCTGGCCCCTCATGAGTTGCCCCCTTTGGCTCGTGCTGCGCAGGTGGCCATAGAATTGGGAATGTTTTTGCTGGGATCCTGTATCACGTTGGAGGGGGAATCGTTATCGGACCCCGCGTTACGAGATGCACTCCACCTGTTTGATCGGCTCTCCCATGAAATGCGAGGCCTAGTCGATGACCCTGTATGACCTGATGGATTTATGCCGGGCGTGGCAAACGCAGGGGGAACTCCTCACCAACGCGTTTGACCTGACCTCCATGGCCCGTTCGATTTCCCAAGAGGAATCGTTTGCGGCCAGGGATTTCCTTGAGAAAGTGATGGCGGTCGCTACGGAATCTGCCGACGACGAGCTTGTCTTTGAAGTCGATGACCTGCTGGAAATCGTTCGGCATCGCTGGCTGCTTGGCGCAGTTACTCCGACGGAACCAGCTCGGGACTCGTCGCTTCCTCGAATATTTCCTTCGTCGACGGACTCCCCATCTCATCCACCTGGGAAATGACGAGCGGCTTGAACGTTGGAGGGAGTAGCCCTTTTGCGCGCACCCGTTCGTACGCCATCATCGACATTTGAATCGTGCGGGCCGCATCCTCGAGAGACATGTTCCGTACGTCAAGCCCAACGATTTCTGTGGGCTGGCCCATCAGCAGCCGTTCCATTTCCAGGGTCATCTTCGCGGCCTCGGCGGCGGTCTTCGTCAGGTAGGCGACGTTGGTGATGAGCTTGACGATCTGGCTGGGCTCCATCTGATACTCGCCCGCCTCGATTTTCTGAACCAATTCTGTGGCTTTCGTGAACGCCCCCCTGATTATGACAGACGTCGTCTGCATGAGGGTGATGGTGTTGCCGCGAGAAAGGGCAACCATCTGTCCCTCTGCTGCTCGAGTCGTGATGGCGTCGTCCTTTGCCATCCGTTCGGTCACCTCCGCAGCGACCCCTGTCTCAACCCGATCTTGCAGGTCGGTGAGCGGCTGGTTCCACACGAGAGCCTGAGTTGCCATCCGGGTCGACCGGGCAAGAATCTTCTCCTCCTCAAGGACGTCACGAATGGGGGGCCACCCCCGGTGGGGCCAACCCTCCTCCCATGCTTTGAGGGCAGTCCCGACGGAGACCCCCGACCTCGAAGCCCGCTTTACGTCACCGGGAATCTCTCGAAAAGCTTCGATGAGAGCCTGGTATTTGGCACGATTCATGACGCTGTCCCGCTTTTTGTTGACATTCAACACGCTAAAATCACCTTTCCCAACGAGCCACCTATATTATATCAAGGCATACTGCATTATTATTTATATGTAAATAGTGTGCAACAATCATGCACCAGAGTACACGCTACTACACGTCTATCGTATGTATGGAAGACCGCTTGACAGGACCTGTCCGATACGACATGCTCCAGGAACTCTCTGGCGTCCTTGTTCCCCAACTCCAACCCAGAGCGTTGTGTTCTCCCGAAGCCGCCCGTCAACCCACCGGGCGGCTTCAACTATTCAGCAGCTCGTGAAGCTGGAGCAACGCCCGAGTCGACCGAAGGTTGAAATCGTCCAACCCATCGGGTGACATGTCTTCCGCGTCGGCCACTACAAAGTCCACCCCCATGAATTGGAAGCCCACGGGCAACGACTTCAACGCGCTGACGTCGACGGGTCCAGCGTAGCCGTCTGCGAAAATGAGGGTCATGCCGGGAGGAGAATATTTTGTGTGTGATTTCAGGATTTTACGAATCTCCGCTACCCATTCGTCGAGTGTAATCTCCTCACGCACTAGGCGATGGGTCTGCCTTAGAAAAAGTTTCCTCAACACCATGTCTGTCGCGCGCAACTCTTGTGAATCGCGAAGCATTCTACCCTCGTCTGGATTTTCGTAAGTCTCTTGATTGCCGTTCCGCGTCATCATAAATAACAAAGTCAATCGTCGGAAATAATTCCTTCACCGAGTGTATCAGTGTCCACCCCTTATCGGAAATGACATACGCACGTACCACCTTGGGTCGACCTGCTGCGAGGAGCGTCTTCCACAGGGTCAGCCCGACGCCCCGTCTACGCCATGCTGGCGTTACAAAGGTAAACCTGTCACGGTACACATCGTCGCCCAACTCACCCTGAACCAGGCCGATGAGCTTATTATTTTTCCTGGCTACAACCGCGATATTGTTTGGGTGTTCTCCGCAAGGCGTAATTATGAATCGTCCCGACTCGCTACGATGGAGATCGTACAGCATCCCGTTGTAGTGTGTCTCGATTGCCAGGTCCTCCGTCGTTAGCATGTCTCAGCCTCCAGAAAAATAGTGACATCATTGCCGATTCGCTTTCTTTGGGTAGCTGTAGAGAATTTGCGCAACCTGCTTTTTCGCATCGAGCATGCCTTCCCCGTAAGTGTCCGCGCCTGGAGGGCACAATGCCTGACCCCCAATATGCGTCCATTCGATGAGGGCGCTGATGATCGTCTCGTATTCTTTGCGCCCCAGGCCGATGGTGGCGGCCATAACGCCGGGAAGGGCTGCCGCGATTTTCGGCTCCGGACTCGTGGCCGGCAGAAGCGCCAACCGCCACTTCCGATTCGTCGAATAAACTACGGCTCCTCCTGCGAGAAGATCTTGAAGTATCCGATCCAGGTCAGCAATCCCACGCTCTGTGAGTATTCCCAACCCCTCCCTCAACTCGAGCGTCGTGCGCGGGCCGGCCTCCAACTCTTTCAATATCGGAGACACCCAATCTCTTACCTTGCTCACGCGCCCTCCTTCGTTTTCAATAGCATACACAATGCGTTACTGGCAGCCATTTGATTTTCATGCCTGGAAATAATTCGCTTCTCCGTCCACACGTCCCCGTTGTAGCTGACGAGCCCTTCCTCGACAGCCCATGCTAGGTTGAGCGGGGCTTCCCGCTCAACCTTCCGTAGCATCCGAACCCTAATTCCGACATGTGGTGGCTTAGCTTTTTTCATGACAATAATTCCTTCCAAAAACGTTGCTCATAATACACCAAAAATACCAGCAAACATCCTCTTGTTTTCCGCATTACGTCGGCGCAAATGCAGCTCATGCTGGCGGCGAAGTTCTTTCGCTCTGTGTCCGATGAATTTCAACTTACCATCAAAGGCACGCTTCCCAAGATTGGAAAGAAACGTATGCCACGGTCGATTTCCACTGCGATGCAGACATACTGTCGACTTGCATACGAAAACAATATCCGGGTTATGTGGAAGAAATTCATAACTCGGCCCCTTCCCCAGACAGTCTGTGACAATCCATGAGTAGGTTGCTCCAAGGTCCTGCAACTTATCAGCCCACGTCCCGCATTCTGTACAGTGCATTGTCAGAGGCTTTGGCTTTGAATGATTACCGTTATACCCAACATCTGGATGGTAGTTTACATCGTCTGCGTGGTGATCCACATTCCAAATAAATAGACCACTCACATCTATCTCAAGTGCCAAGATGAGATCGGTAATCGATGCATGGCTTTCAGCCACATAAATCGGCGTACCTATTCGTATCGTCCGAAGCACATCTTCCTCTGTAATCATTGGGCAGGCTATAAACTCTATAGGCCTATTCTTCAATCCCCTTGAATGATACCGTGCGCAATATCCACAATGCGAATCTATCTCTCCCTTCCATCCGAAATCATAGCCCTCGGCGCAATACCAATAGTCGAAGTCAATCGATGTCAGCTTTATAGCGCACATACACTACTTCGTTGTCATTGATTGGTTGAAGTGTTCTTTCTGAGCCTTCGTCACAAGGCCATGACCAAGACAACAAGGACACGTTGCCATATTCGTCACCCGCCAACAACGATCCTCGTAAACGACAACCCCATTTTTCTTGAGCCTCTGCAGCGTACTGTCGAGAACGTCATGGTAGTTGTCGACACGAAGCTTGAGAGCAATCCGCAAACCTTTATTGGTTTGCGGGCCTTCTTCAAGTATCGCAATGACTCGATCCTCGAATGCAGTATCTCGCTTCATTGTTTCCCTCGCTCAGGAAAGACGAACTTTCGATCCCCTATCCCTGATCGTGTTCCGTAACGACACCAAGGTCTCAAGAATCTCAAGAACATTTTCAGCCTTGGCAACTAGTCTTATCTCTGTTGACACAGAGGTCCCCTCCACCTTCAACGTCACTCCCTCCTCCGAAGTTGGACGCTCTCCTAGGTTAATAGTTACCAACGAACTGCCAGGATTACGAGTAAACGCATACCCGTCCTCAGATAGAATTTTCTTGACGGTCTCCTTACTGGCTGTTTCGGAGGCATCCCTCACGTTCACAGCGGTCTTCGCCGCGTCAACCTCGGCCATATGAGAGAACAAACTCTCATAGAACTTTGCAGATGCTACCCTCCGAATGAAATCAAATTTGTAATGCTTCTTGACGTAGCTAACGTCCATCGCATAATCACCTTGAACCCGCAACTCGATGTTGTCCGCGTACCTACTGTTACGAGTTGCATCAAACTTGATCTCAACTGAACCTTTATTTGGGTCACCGTTCAGCACACGCTCTAGACTCAAATGCCCAGGCTTGTTGATTATCGTGAAGTCGAACCCTTTCAAATTCAACACCTCCCCAATTTTCAGAAGCTCCTCAATCTCACACTCGCATGCATGTTTTCGTATTGCCTCCCTGTTCTCTGAATCTGCATAGGTTACCTTAAGCCACTTACCGTCCTTGATATACTCAGGTATTCTTTCCACGTGACCACCTTTACTTTGCGGGGTTGCTACTCTCGAATACTTGAGTTACAGAGGAGCAACTCCAAAATCCTTTATCCCCTGCATGACACAAGCCCACTGTGTCATCCGGATCGTCCTCAATGAGTTGACAATAAACTCCATGTTCGGACTGACCTATTAACCGCATACGTACCCAACGTCCGCGACCTGGACCCGTTGTACGCATATCGTTGCCGCGATGCACGAGCACAAGATCTCCAAACAGCATACGCTCATCTGGCTCTAGGTCAGGCGTTGTTTTGTAGCCCAACGCCTGCGTTATGATTCGTGCTGGTGGTCTTCTGCCGTCTGCAAAAGCTTGAGCCAAAACGCTTGCAGCATATCGCGCCTCACTCAATTCCTTCCGAAGTTCTTTTGTAGTCTTCGCCATTATGTAAAATCCTTTTCTTCGGCTCCGCTCAAAAAAACTATAACTGCCAATTTTTCGGAGGCTTCCATCCATGAGCCAGTGCGACTTGCGCCCACTCGGGAACCGGCCTAGATTCCTGATGCGCTTTCAACGCAACCTTGACCGCCTGAAGAGCTTGAGTCGCACGCCCCTTGGTCTCCCATAGAAAAAATGGATTTGTATAATCCGGAGAAAATGAAAACGCAGTATGCGCGCAAATCCAATCCTCGGTCCGATCCTCATTCGCAGAATCATTCATGACCATTCGTGTCATAGCGTTCCACTCCTCCTTCGTGACGCTAGACAGAACCTCCCAATCCTCCCCCAGTCGCATCCCTTCCTCCCCATCGGAAAACCATATCAGCGCATAACCAGAAACTGTATGGCCTGTAAGCCAAATAATAGTTTCTGTTACCAGCAACTTTGCAGACATCTGGCTCCCCTTCACTTCGGCGCCGAGGTAATTACATCTGCCCACGCTTTGGCGGCTTTCTTTACAACCTCCTGTGCGACGCTGACCCTATCCGCAGCCAGCTCGAGTAGTATCTTCACAGCAGACACCACGCCCTTCTGCTCCTCCAAGGCTGACTCCACGTTTGCAATCGCAGCTTCCCATGCCTCTCTCGCTCGAGCCACCTCGGGGGTGCTCGACGTGACAGCCTTGATTGCTTTACTGATACACACCTCACAACATTGCTGCACAAGCCCATCTCCTACACAAAACGATCCGTTGATTGGGCACTCAACGTGAATTATTGTCATGCCTCAACTCCTGTCGAACCGAGGGAAGCAGCCAGGAAGGAATCAATGAGGACTCGAAGCCGGCCGCCTTCCGATGCCCGCCGCCACCATAGAGCTTTGCCAAGGCGCCGACGTCAATGTCAGTCGCCAAAGTGTAGAGGCCGACCTTCCAATGGCTCCCCGTCCACTGAAACAAAACACCGATGTCGTAGCTCGAGGAAGGAATCGACTCGAATATCTCTGAATTTCCAGCCGAATTTAGAACGGCCAACCGAAGATTAGTGTTTCTTCCAACGCCTTCCCACGGGAATTGAACGCGGTCTAGCTCAATAATCCGAACGTACTTGCATGCCCTCGCCCACTCCTTCCGTTGAAACCCACGAATAACCTGGCCCTCTTGTACGAGGTCCCGAAATAGTGGACCCTGCCGTCCTTGATAGGTGTCCTCCTCGAGAACCCAACGCCACCACAACTCAGCCGAGGACCCCTTCGGATCGATGTCCTGGGCGAGCAGCCCAGCGCGTACGTCTTTGGTTGCTGGATCGCTATGATCCCAAACATCGTAACGTCCTATGTGATGTACGATGGCAGGCTCGGGTTGGACTGGGAAAAAATATTCCCAGGTGAGTTCGCATCCGGAGCGGCCAATTTCAAGGAAGGCCTCCATCCTGTCCTCCAAAAGATGCAGCCGTGTTTTGAAGTTGGCGACGTTTACTTCTTTGTTTTGAATGTACGTTCGCAACTCATCGAACGCCGTTTGGTGATGATCGATCCACACGAGATGTGTTACATCCTTCATAAGCCGGAGCATCTCTCCCCATGGCTGCAAAGAGAAATCAACCATCACCACGTAATTCCCCGAGAGCTTCTCCCACGGTATGGACTCTCCATACTGGATGCTGACCAATTCAATTTCGGGATACCGCTTCTGAACAATCGCCGCAGCACAGAATCCATCGGCATCCCGATGATAAAGACATACATTGCCCATAAACTCCTACCTCTCTCCGAAACAACTACGTGAATATTATGTCTGCAATTCAGCTACGGCAGCTTCCTTTTAGGATACCACACAAAGAAAGAAGTGCAACCTAAAAAATACAAGCAACACAGCATAATCTCACAATTCTACACGAAAAGCGATCTGTCACGCGTCCGGTGCATCGCTGTCCCCCCGCCAGGACAACACTTCTGGAAGGTCAACGTCCCATGTCCGCTTCACGGTGTCCTGCACAAATCCAATTGCGTACTCCAACCGCTTCAACTCCTTACGATACGTTCGAGCATGATCCTCCATATCGTGGGCAACCGCGTGAGTGAGCCGCTCGGAAATGTCATCGTGCCGTAGCACCATGGCTCGATAGATTTCCGTGAACCGCGACAGCATAGGAGTTGTTGCCGGACGGTCTGCCAAAAGGTGGAGGCCCGTGCTAAACACCAAACAGACAAGTGCAACAAGAATGGCAATGTGTGTAGTATCCATTGTTCAACTCTACCAAGAATTAGAATCGGCGCCAACTACTTGACCCCCTGATTTGCTCTCTCGTTTAGCCGGGCAACCTTCTGCTCCTCCAGCAGAGAAATCACGATTTCACTCGGACTACAACCTACAAGTGAAACCTGATCCCCGTTCGGCCGAAACTGAGGATTCGATAGCAGGTAATCAACAAGTATGACGTGGTCATAGGCAGATTTGAGAATGTACGAAAGCGGCATTGTCGCAACGGCCCGGCTTACTGTCTCAACTGGTAGCTTATACTCGCCAATCCGCCCATTGACATCGACGCACGTGGAGTGATTATTTGCACGCGCATCGTCTATCAGATAACGCTCCAGGTCCATATCCACCTCCGACCATCCCAAAAATGCCTCACGCTTCACAAGCTCTGGACTCTCAGAATGCTCTCGCCCAGACTGTTCGTCCTCTGTATCTGTACCACTTACCCCTAACAACCCGTTGATATTTTCAGAACACTCCGACACCTCGAAGCGTTCACTCCCCTGATATTCCAAACGCCATCTTTCCCTAAGCGCCTCCGCCATCATTTGCACTTCGGCTGAAGCAGACAACTTACACTCCACCTGTTCCTCGATGTCAGGCATCCCGTCACTCTACTCCACGTCCAAGCGTCCCGGTCAGCTCTATGCGTTCAACTTCCTCGAACGTAAACGCAGTAGCCTCCACCCACTTCGCAGCCCACGCTTGCAAAAGTAATGCGAATTCAGATTTCGCAGTCTCTAGCGCAACACACTCGAAAACAGTAGTCTTACCCTCAAGAGCATACCGCTCGTCAGCCATTGCTGCATTCTCCATCTGTTCCAGAATATGATCTACATCTGCAAGAACGTATGCTGCGGGGTCGGGCAATACTGCATGGCCAAGTATGATTTCTTCACGTTCCCAGTCCTCATCATCAGCGTACTCTTGCGCGTCTGCCAAGGCAAACTCTCGACAACAAAAAGGACCGTGCGTTACGAATTCGTTTGCGGCGGACCATGCCCATTCAGGGGTAGAAACCGAATGCAACTTCGACGGCACATCTGATAGTGTATCCTTCACGCAGCTCTCCTACTTCCTATTCGCTCCAGAACGCAGTACAAGCAATTCCTTGGTGAGTTCCGCTATGATACGAAGCGGAATAATCTCAACCTCCAATGCGTCTCGCTCCACCTTGAAATCCTTTGTAGCAATCTCATTCTTCAACCGGACAATCTCCAAGTCTTTATCACGCATAACCCCATCCAACAAATTGATCTCTATGAGGATCTCCTCCCACCCACATTCCTCTGCGAAGCCAAGTGCCTGCCCAAGCTTAGCCTTCCAATTTATCACAATATCCGCCATGCACATACCCCTCCGCTTGCTACCAATCGCCTAGCAACGAAACCATTGACATAATTACGTATCCTTCTGGCACCCCGAACTCCGGCCCCCTCAAAATATACGAGACGCGCGTGTACAACTCACGCTTGGTATATTGCTCAGAGGTAGGGTCCCATTCCCTCAAAAGAGAACATCGTGAACCCGAAATTTCCTGTCGTTCTTGCGAAACTCAAACTTCTTTATCCCTTGGCGTGTAGCCTCAAACGGGTCAGGCAATGTTTTCAATTCGTGCTGCACGACATCCTCCTCAACAACTACCCATGCGAATAATCCATAGGCCAGAATATTTCTGAAGTGTTCGACCTGCACCCCAAGACTCCCACCACGAGCCGATATAGGAGAAGCTTCCGTCTTGGTCTTTCTCGCGATGTAAAGTGGCCTTCGCAATTGCCCCATCCCACGGACAGGGCCTATTTGTGATCTCTGGGGACATGGTCTGACTCCTTCAAAACGCACTGCGTACACAGGCAGTGCCCGTCCCCCTGGCATCCACCATTGTTCGGTGTGCCAGGGGAGAACATGTCACAGCGATGGTCGGAATCGCGGACGCCAGGCGTGCCGTCTGGAACAGTGCGGAATCGTCCATTGATGCGGCCCCACACGGACTGGCACCCAATACACACGATGCTCTTGTCTATGAGCGCCCAGTCACGCTCACCACACGAGCACGGCGCGGTTGACACAAGACGAATCATCCCGTCACCTCTCTCATCTTGACGGCGCAGAGAAGTACCCTGGCGAGCGCCTCCGCTTGGCGTGGAGACAGACGCACAGAAACCAGTTCCATCGACTCGGCTAATCCAACCACCTCAACATCCAGTCGAAGCCCATCGCCGCCCGCACCGTTGTCCTCAATCCTCAGTGCCAACTCGGCATACTCGTTTGCCTTACACCACTCGTCGCTATCGAGCTTCGCCTGCACGGCCGGGTCAAAAAACCATCCAACAATCCACGCATCTCTAGTGTTCTTCTCGCCCTCGGAGCGCACATGGACGTTGGTCATCGTCTTGAGCTGCTTGATGTCGAGATCGTAATAGGCATCGCCTGCCTGAATTTCCTCGTATGATTCGGAAATCATGGTGCCACCGGAGTCACTGCGTCGCGCGACACACACCCCGCCTTGCCTCGCAGCCAGCACACCCACTGGCCGCCATGCAACTGCTGAGCAGGTTCACTGACCACCATCGCGGCCTTCGTGATCGGCCCTGCGATGATCGCGTGGTAGTCCACCACCGTCCCCACTTGCAGCCACTTGTGCTTCTCCCACTCGTCCAGCATCGCCTTCCTCAAAGTCGCGTCGTCCCTGTGAATGACTCATAGATTTCCATCAAAGCATTTGGAGTCATATCATTCCTCCGAGTGCCACCTGCTGTCGATCCGAGAGATTCTTTGCCAGCCCACAGCGATTGCATCGAGCCTCAAGAATTCCGCATAGAATTTTATTCGGAGAATCTTTGACATTTCCAACGCGGCAACACGTATCACTCTCCCCTAAACGAATGGACCCGTCAACGTTGACACTCGGTGTGCAGAAGAAGCCATGTGCCACTAGACTGAGCCGGGCCAACTTCAAATTCTTGAGCTGACGTACCGCGTATCTCAAATTAAAACATGGAGGACTCACATGAGAAGTGATGATACCATTCTTGGCAACCCGAGCACATGGGAAAATAACCCTCAAACTACGCTCGAGCTTAACACCACTCACAGAATTTAGGGCTTCCTCGTCTATATCAAAAGGATAATACCTTGAATCGTTAGTTACCTGAATTGCCAGGTTAGACGCTTTGACCTTTTCTAGCATCTTGGCGTCCAGCGAAAACATTCCATTCGACAACACGACAACTAAGAGTCCTTCCAGGCGCGCACGTTCCGCAAAAGAAAATACACTCGGATGCTCGAAGGGCTCGCCACCACTGATTAGTATCAGCGGTTCGCTAACCCTTCGGGCAAAACGTAGGCAGTCTGAAAAAACGCTTGTGCTCATGTGCGCCCCATCACGCGACGAGCCATCCACCAAACAATGCCGGCATCCCATCCGACATCGATTTGTAATGCGTACCAGCATTTCGACCCTCCTCAATAATTCCTAACTTCCCACGTATACGAATTCCTACCTCGCAGGCTACCGACACACGACTCAAATGCGGTGAATTCCACGACGTGTCCTGGATACACTTCGAGGACAGCCATGAGATCCTCGTAGCTTGACGGGGACAGGTAGCTCCGAAGTATGGTACGCGCGGCCAGTCCGACCGACCGAGTTGCATTCTTCATCGCGGCGCGAAGATTCGTCTTCTCGAAAGAGTAATCAAAATAAATCTGACCCCCGTATTCACAGACCTCCCCCTGAATTGTACGAAGATGATCGGGAGCTGACTCGGAAAAAATCGCTCTCTGCCCGCAGAATTTGATGTGCTCAAAAATCATAAGGGCAGTTAGCACAGACAAGTGCGGATAGAATGATCCGCTAATTCCAAAGTTACGAATGCCCACCTCACCCGAATAGCCACTCTCAATGAGTTCTCTTGCAGTACGCCACGTTTCCGGAGTATTCCCAAAGGCACCCCCACGCAATAACGTGTACATCTCATCTTTCGTGGCCACGTTCAAAGGTCGCCTCCCAATCTGAAAATAGAAGATGCAGTCATATAAAGCGTTGCGAACCGCTGAATTTCTTCTGCAGAAAATTGAGACACATAACCGGCGTGACCAGCCCTTAGAGATTCATCCTCTCGAGCGCGGTCATTCTGAAGAAAGCAAATGATCGCTGCGCAGTAAGCCAACAAAGAATTATTCTTTGGTCGCAAAGCTGGAGCCCCATTCAGACTTTTGTATGCATCCATACTCGTTGACTCCAGCGCGTCAAAACCACGTGCATCCCAAGTTGCGCTAACATCTGCACTAAATCTTTCTCGAGCCACAGGATCGCTTGGAAGTCCAAGTATTGACTTCCGCATATTTTCCAAAAATATTAGGTCGCCCCGATCCTGCAAACTCTCATGCAACAATCGCGTGAGAAAATCGACGGCCGCCTCCTCCAACATTTTCCGATAGCCCACGAAACCCTCCATCCCTCCGCTCTACCGGACGGTCACTCGACCGTTGTCAACGACAACGACCATGTCGGCCCGCAGCTCGTCTGCAAGCACGGACGAATGTGTCACCACCAGAATGCATCGATCCCTCGACATCGTCACCAAGGCCTCGCTTACAGCGGCGATGCCCTCCGAATCCAGGGTATCCAGAACCTCGTCGCACATGATCGTCCCAGGCGTTCGGCCAACCGCCGCGCTCCGTACCTCAGCCAACGCGAGTATCAACGCAACGTCAACGCGACGACGCTCGCCTCCCGAGCAGGCGTTGAAGGCCCCCTCATGATCCAGCCCGAGCACCTCAAGGGCGAGCTTATCGGAAGGCGCCCCCTTCTTTGTCTCCCCCTCTGTGGTCAGCCGGAGCGAGGCGCCTGGAAGCAATCGATTGATCCACACGTTGGCCATGCTTTCGAGCCCCGAGATCGCCCGCGCCATCACGTGAAGTCGGACACCTCGCAAGCCGAGCACCTTTTCCACAACCTCGAGTTCCGCAATGGAAACCTTCGCCGAGTTGACTTCGATGGTGAGCCTCTCCAGCACTTCTCGAAACGACACCATACGCCGGGCGATCTCATCAAGTTTCACCTGCTGATTTTTGGACCGCACGCTCCAATCTCTAAACCGAACGTCAGCCTCGCGCAAAGCATTGAGTTTCTTTTCGAGCGCAGAATATTCTGACTTCAAATCGGCAATATCCAAATCCGCATTTGCCATACGCTCGAGTGCCAATGCCAGGGTGCGCTTCGATTCCATCGCGGTGCGCGCAGCAGAACCTGACATTGCCTCTCGTGCCGCGTCTGTCAGGACTTGCTGGCATGTAGGGCACGAAACCATACTCTTATACTTCTGCAATTCCGAGGTTGTACGCTGGATCGCCCCCTCCAACGAAATTTTCGCGTTGCCCGCAGACGTCCTCACGCTGGTCGCCTTCATCAAATCAGTCTGGGCGGCCTTGAAATCTCGAGACATCTGCATAATCAGGGCCGACGAAATCTCTGGCGGGGCTGCCCCAAGCACCTCGCCGGCGTCGGTCATACGGGTCGCCTCTGCTTGGACCTGAAGCGCCAACGTCGTAGCGCGATGCTCTGCCTTGACGTGCGCTTCTCGCAATGCCGACAACTCCTGACGGCAACGCACAAGCCCAGCATCAAATACGTCAAGCCCCAGCATGCCTTCGAGGAAACGTTTGCGTTCCCCGTCGGTAGCACGAGAAAACGTAAACAAGTCCTGCGACGAAAATACCGAAGCCCGTTGCCAAGAATTCATGTCCCCAACAATTGACTCCAGCTCGGGCTGCCCCTTCGACGCCGATTCGAATTCTCGCAGCTCCCGGCCGCTTGGCGCCCACCTCAGCCGAACCGTTCCGTTCTCACTTCGCTCCCGCTCAACTGTAACCGTATCGGTCCACACCTTTGTCGTACTGTGCTGCTGGGGCTTGCCCCACCCTGTGCCCCGCACTGTCTTGCCCCACAGGGCCACTGCAACCGCCTCGACGATTGTGCTCTTGCCAGAGTTATGATTCCAAAATCCAGCCGCCCAGTAGTTATGAAATACTGGAACGTGGAAATCAAAATAGGGCTCTGCGACAACAGCTTGAATATCTGCAACTTTAGAAGTTGCGATGCCCGCCTCAGAAAACTCCTGATTGTGCAAATCAGTAAATTCGCTTGTCGTCAATAGGACCGGAGCGGATTCGCGCAGCCTAGAATAGCAGGAAAAAGCAGATTCCCAAAACATTCCCGATAAAAATAAATGATTTGGAGTAACAACAATATATTCTCCGGACTCAAGCGTGACCCTGAGCATAGGGGTTTCCTTGAAACGCTGAGGAGGGAGAGCTTCAGCAACTAGGATACCCTTCGGTCCAAGAGCCCAAATGTGAAACGGCTGCCCAAGGCGCCATCGGTCTTCTACTGATATAGCTGTCTCGGCAACCGGATCAACTATTTCGGTATCGCCCCGCAAGCATGCATTTTCACCCCTAATCACAACGATCCCATGCTCAGGAAATCGAAGGGAGACCTGCTTGTGCTTCATAAAGTTGTTGGTTTCGATTCGATGTATGTGACTCATGACAGGCCCACCATTTTTCTGGCTAGCTGAAGAATTCGCGCACGCTGAACATCTTGAGGCATCGGCATCTTCTGGACGTACGCGTCGAGTGCCTCGGCAAGGGTCTTCTCGGAACGTGCCGCAGTCGCCGCCTCCCGAGCTATCTCGGTGACCTGGGACATATCGAGCGAAACCTCCCCATAATGAATTAGCGACCTGTTTTTGAAAATCATCAAATCCTCCTTGGCATCGTTCAGGTCATCCGGGGCTATCAGCCAATCCACAAACAGCTTCGACCCCGCCGCCTCGAGCACCGACGCCTTGAGCGTTTCAAATCCAGCAAGGCCTTTGATCTGCAAAAATCTCGGCCCTGGGATCGACACGTATTTTAGGTTGGTGTTCCCGCCATTCGTCGAGTAGACCGCGAGCATGCCTCGATTCCGAACACCTGGGTTGTCCCACCCCGTCGGAACTAATGCACCAAGCTGAACGAAAAATGCGTTTGGAGTATTGAGCTGGATAAAATCATGCCAGTGCCCAGCGAATAGCCCATCATATCCGAATTCTGTAAGCAGTCCCTGAAGCGTCTGAAGACGCAACGAGCATTCGTCTTGCAAAAACGCTGGGGTTCCGTCGTGCGCAATCCCGAGGTGAAGAGCGAGAACGCGGGGCGGAGATCGGTCGTCGGAGGCTGAGTTCGACAACTGCTCATCCAGCCCCGCGTCCTCGCGCTGCACCTCCGAAAGTTGCTTCCGTAGCCAAACACTGGCCGGCCCATCATAGAAGGGAAGGACCACCACTTCAAGGTCCCCAAGCTTATCAATCAACGGACGGTCGACAATTTTGGCGATGTGCCGCAACGGCCCCAACGCATGGTCCCCTGGGTCGCCCGTGATGGCGTCGTGGTTGCCCGTGCTAATCACCACCTCGAGACCGTTGCTGCGAGCTTCGAGGAGCACATCCTGCGTCGCAGCGATGACACGTGGCCCGATGGTCGCCGACTCGTACAGGTCGCCGAGGATGTACAGCTTCGAGCACCCCTGCTCGAACGCTGCCTGACACGTTCTGCGTAGAACGTCGAGTACCATCCGGCAACGCTCGTTGAGCCCCGCCGTCATAATTCCACCGACTCTGCGGTAGTTGGAAATATGGACGTCCGCAACCATGCCGACAATAGACATGCTGGTTAATTGCGCTATCGGGGTGAAATTAGCTAGGACTCAATCGCGAAAGGTGTGCCCGAAAGATCGACGTCGCCATCGTAGGGATCCGCCGCTGGAACGAGCGCCAGCACAGGCTCGCGAACTGGGTCGGGGGAAGCCTCCTCCCCTCGAACTGCCCCGTCGATGATTTTTCCTGTTGGCTTTGGAAGATCCCGCAACGCCGCTCGAATCACATCCAACGTTTCTGGTGACGCCTCCGCATCGCTCGAGACGATTTTCAACTCTCTGCCCAGCACCAACAGCGAATGCGCGTTGTCCCACCCGGAGTCGAACAGCAGCCGAATTCGTGCCTTCCGAAATGGAAGACAGACCTTCGACTTGACCAGCTTGATTGTTGAGGTCAGCCCGACCACTGCCCCACCTTGCTTGACGTTGGCCCCACGCCATAGTTGGAATCTCCAACTCGAATGAAATTTGGGGGCATGTCCTCCAGGCGTTGTAGATTTATCCCCAAACATTACACCGATCTTGTCCCGAATCTGATTGATAAAAACTAACGCGGTTCGTCGGCCAGCTAGCATACGAGAAAGAATTGGAAGGGCATCCGAAAACAGTTTCCCCTTTTTCCCAACGATGCTCGATTTTCCAAACGCCTTGCCAGACTGGCCCGCCAACTCGGTGGCCGCAATCGAATCCCAAACGATGGCGTTGGGGCCAATCCCTTTCGGGATCGCTGCGAGAATATCTCGAATCGCGTCGAGCACATCCTCTGTCGTTGCCGGCTCCGATAGAATGAGGTCCTCCAGGCTCACTCCAAAAACTATCCCACGTTCGGCAATCAGCGTACGTTCGGTTTCGATGAATGCGGCGACACCACCAAGCCGTTGGGTAGCTCCTAGAATCTGGAAACCTAAGGAAGTTTTGCAGCTTCCCTCATCCCCAAAAATCTCCCCGATCCTGGCCACTGGAATTCCCCCGCAGCTTCCAAACACGTAGGAATCCAGCGCCTCAATCCCTGTCGGTATGACCTCCCGTAGCTCGCAGGCGGATCCCCACGAGGCTCGCTTTGCACACGCGGCCGTCTTCTGCAGTCGATCGAGAATCCGATCTACTGGAAGAACAGGTTCGGTGCGCGCCTCAGAAATATCCTTCTTTCTTCGCGGAACCTTAGAAAGGGATCTGGTCATCATCAAACCCAGGATCCCCATTCCCCAGATCGTCAGATATGTCAGGCGTCCTAGGAGCCTTGGCGCCTTCCTTGGCCAATGCGGAAGCTTCCTGAATTTTCTTAACCGACTCCATGATCTCCGCCATCGTTGGCACGTAGGCCAACAATGTGAGGTCGGCCTGCGTCGAGATCCATTCCATGTTGCCGAGTGGAGTCGACCGCCGAACGGGATACACCCGATACTTCGTGTCGATCTTGCCAGTCCCGGTTCGCTCAATCACAATGTCCAGCCCATCGTGCGGATGAGTGAAATCCCCACCGATATCCTCGTTCGTCCTCAAGGCCAGGAGAGCCTCGTGGATTAGCTTCCCGAACCCGAAGATTATTGGCCCCTCGGATTCCTGCGCACGAGCGATCACGTTTGCAAAAACACGCCTACCAGGCCACATGTCACTTGCGGCGGCCGCATCCTTCGCGTTGCCCGTAGCCCTCAGCCGGTCCGATTTGATACAGGCCGGGCACGGGCTCTTCGCCATCATCCTCGGACAATTGAATACGAACGGTCGCTCTTGTTCTTCCAACCGCATGAAATGCTGGAAGACCGTAACGAACGGAGATCGCTTTCCGACCTGGGGGGGTAGGAAGCGCACCCGATTGGGACCGACCACGAGCTTCAAGAATTTCGAGGTCGACCGCGCGAGGTCGTCCCGCTCTCCCTGAGCGGTCTCAACCTCCCACTTACCATAGTCCATCATGCTCTCTGGCCCGACTGGAGTTATTTCGTTTGCCATGTTTTCCTGTCCTTCCTGTTTTTTCTGTGTTCTTGGATGTGTGTCTAAAACGTCTCAGCGCCTGGCGTACCCCACCCAGCCATCATGCGTTCCCGCACAGTGGGGTCACGCTCCATCTCGGCGCGTACCTTCGCGCCGAGCGACTGTAGCATATCTTTCTTCGCGGCCAAAGACTCGACGATCCCACGGATTCGGACGCGATCAACGTCCGCCATCACATACGCAAGGTGAACGTCTCGGACCTCCTCGTCCAACGTCACAAGGGCATCGAGGTCGTCCATCGTCGGAAGCTTCCCCGTCTGCCGTAGGGGGATGCCTCTCAATCGAAAACGTGTGGCCGCCTTGGCAACCTCCCAGTCCGCTTTCGACTTGAGATAGGATTCTGTGGCGTCTGCAAAAAGCTGGTTCCAGTAGGCCAGCCTAGCCGGGAACTCAATAAACTCCTTGTTCAAATCTGACGAGTCAATCTTGACCGACTCGCACAAGAACTTCGCAAGATCATCTCGATATGAATTTGTTTCCATGGTCTCCCTATAATTACGCTGTTGCCTCGAAATCAGCAGAATCTTTCCACGGCTTTAGTGAGCCGAGCGTCTTTCCCCAGGAGACGTCAACTTTCAGGGGCACCCCCAGCGAGTTGAACCCAGTCATAATTTGGCTGACCATCCGTACCGTCTCGACGACCGCAGATCGATGGGCCTCCAAGTATATCGCGTCATGAATTGTAAGGACGAGTTTTGCCGGAACGGATTCGCGATCAATCCAATCGATGACAGAAATTATGGAAGCCAACGAAAAATCAAACGCAGTATTTTTCGAGATGACCCCCTCGCTATCAAATCGATGCCCAGGGTTATCCACGCTCAGTGTGAAAGTGGGCTCGAAAATTCCCAACTTTCGTATGGCTACCAGCGGCGACGTCGCATAAAGCTCAACCGTCATGCCATGACGTTCGGCAAACTGCGCCACCATCTGCACCGACGCCCCTCGAAATCGACGGAACCATTTCAGCCGAGCCCGCTGGGAGACCGGCGGCTTCTGGAGGCCAAGCAGAAATTCACGCTTCGCCCGCATCGTGCGAGGGCCAGCAGGAAGGCGAGGAACTAGCTCCTGCTGTGCTAGGATCGTCTCGATCACCCATGGAGGAGCCTGGTCGTTTGGCCAGCGTAGCACCTCCTGGGGTGGACCGATGCCGCACTCCCCCGCATCTGTCAAAAGAAACGACAGCCGACAACGTCCGGATCGATTGAACACACAACCGAGACCAATCGTTCGCAGAAAAATCTGCAGCTCGGCCGCGATCCTACCCCCAGAAAAAGTCATCGACCGAGTCGGCTCGCCTCGCTTCCACGAATCTCCTACCGCCGCGATCACCCCAAGGGCAAACTGCTTACGTAAGGGAAGAGTAAGCGTCCAGGCCACATCCGGAACCTTTCGGTCATCGTCTTCCGACAATCCCCACTTGCTAAGCTGCTCTAAAAAGTTGATATTGCTAGTCTTTATGATTACCTTGCTACGTATTACCCACCGTTCCGAAGGCTTCCACGTTGAAACACGCCGACGACTACGCCGCTGAGTCACCTCCGTCTGCTTCGTCCAAGTCCAACCGTGATCTGCAAGGAACGAAGAATATTTTGAAGACAGCGATGAGGGATCCTCCCGATCCTGCCGCTCTACAAAGGCTACCTCAAAGCTCTCCCCGTTCCTGCGCCCCCGCGTCGCGATGTAGCCAAGCCAATACGCCGCGTCTGGGCTTAGGGTATGGCGGCCAAACTCCAAGGGTTGCGGACGACTGAAGCAAACACGATCCCCCTCCTTCAGATCCTCAAACTTCCGAAACTCATAAGCACGCTCCCCCGCCACCAAGACCTCATGCCGTGTATCGCATCGAAGTATCTGACCATTCTGAAATTCAAGCTCGGCTAACTCACACAACCCTCGCTCAAGCTTCGTGTATGGAACCCAATGCATGCCAGTCCAAACCATACCCTCCCGTCCTGCCGATCCGATACGCTCGTACCCGTTGTGTGTGAGTATCCGAGTAGAGGCTGGAAGACACCCTTGAACTCTAGTATTGGTTGCTCCATTCTCTGCCGAAATTCGGATTGCTCTATCGTCAGACCCAACTCCAAAAAGCGGGCGTAACCTAGCGACCTCCCCATCCCACCAAGTCCATGTAAAGCCAGTCCGCTTGGTGTACTCAAGATTCTCTCTACACCATTTCGCAAGCTGTACGAATTCACCGAGAATCGCCATCCTCAATTTGCGAGCTTCCTCAACGGAGCAGCCCAACCTTTTCGCCAATCCTTGATCGGTCATATTGTAAAGCAACCCAAAGTTGATCTCCTTGCAGTCAGACCTCTGTTTGGGTCCCACTTTATCGGCAGGGATGCCCCAGAATTTCGGCGCCACCAGTTGAGCCGTCCCGAAATGAAAATCAACCCCCGACTTTAGAAGCTCAATCATGCGCACGTCGCCAGACATCATCGCAGCCACTCGTATTTCAATCTGGCTATAATCGAAGGCGACAAAGAAGTGATCCCATGGCGCAACAAACGCGCATTTGATAAGCTTCGCTACAGAATCCCTTGTCGGTAGCGTATGCAATGGAGGGTTGACCACAGACGCACGTCCTGTTCGAGTGCCATCAATCTTCACCTCCGCATGAATTCTACCATCGGCGCGAATACATTGAATAAGCGACACCCCAAAGTTAGACTTCAACTTTGCGAGTTTCCTCCACTCAAGAATATCCGCTACGACAGGATGCAAAGAGACAAGTTTCTTGAGGCTGTCTTTGTCGGTTGCTGGCCGGCCGGTCTTTGTCGTCTCAGAACTTTTCAAATTGAGAGTCTCGAATAAAAGCTTCCCAACCTGTGGCGCCGACGAATAATCAACCTTACCATATCGTTCGAGACGACTCTCGACAACCTTGAGCTGAGCGTCGAGAAAACCTATGAAGGATTGGATTGCCTCAACGTCTGCTTGGATACCCCATTTCTCCATCCTATAAATGGCGTCGGTTGATTTACTTACGAGCTTATCCCACATCCTCTGTGCAGACGGGCGGGCCGCAAGTCGCGGTCTCAGCTCAACAGCGAGTCGCGCGTGAGCTACCGCATCGCGAGCGCAGTAACGGTTGAGAATGGATACTGGGACGAGCGCATAGGCAAACGTCTTAGGATCGTCCCAATGACGCTCCACCGCTGCGACCAACGCTGGGTCAAGCTGCTCCTGAAACAGGTTCCCTTGCTGACTATTCTTCGCTTGTTCCCTGGCTACGCCGATCCGTTTCTCAGCCTGCGCCAACGCTGCATCGTTCTCATCCTTGTGCCCACCCATCCCAACCAATTCCGAAGACACTTCTAGGCTAGCAGTAATATCCACTTCGAGCAGCCGTCGAACGAGGCGCGCATCAAAATCAGCGCCTTTGACGTCAACACCCCACGCGGCAAAGACGGAGAGATTATCGCCTTTCAGGTTGAGCCCACATTTTCGTATCGACTCGTCGGCCAAAAGCTGAAGCAACGGCTCTCGTACATCCGGCTTTGCCAAAGCAGTCCTCGGCCAAACGTAAGCTGAATCAATATCCGGAGGCGCTACAGCGGCGCAAATCACCTCAAAGTATTTGTCGAATGGATTCCCAGCCCATTCGAGATCATAGGCGCACCATGGGGCCTCACACCGAATCGCGTCAACTGCGTTCTTGGCATCCTCTGCTGTTTCAACTTCGCAAAACTTTCCGTCCCACGGAGGAGGAATTGGAACTGGAGACTCCAACGCCCACTTGACGTCAGAATCTACCAAAGGCTGATACATTCTATTATTGGAGGCGATGTCTGGAGATGACATAAAGAAAACTGGAATTCTGCGATCTGGCAGAGCGATCCAAGCGTAGGCTCTTCTCGTGCTAGCCAACAAAATTGACCGCCCAACCAAAGAATAAATTGCCTCTGCCCCAAGCGCAAGAATTCTAGTTGGAGCGTGCTCAGAAATCACTTGCGCTAGGTAAGGTCGACACGCACGTATGTGTTTCAGCGAGGGCTCTTCCCTTCCGGAGTAACACCTAGTCGCATATGTTAGGACAACCGGACCAGCCCAGCTCTTCGAGACCAGATTCCGAATCTTCATATTCGACGAGCCACGAAAAATACGAGCGGTGCTATCCTCAACCCGGCTTGGACCAGACCCAATCACAAGTAATGTCTCAGAGGGGTCTCCTCCAACGAGGCAACCAGAACTTGTCAATACTTCTGTAGAAAGACAGCGAGTCTCTGCGTCAGCTCCGAGTTCGCAGCGACTACAAGCAGGGTTTCTCTCTAGGCCGGAAACCCTACTGATCGGAGCTTCCGGAATAGAGGGGTATAGCGAATGAATTCGCACAAGAATCTGCTAAGCGTTGAACAGAGACACGCCACGCTTGACGCGCTCTTCCAAATTCGTGATTCTGTCGAGGACACCAACCTGCTTCTGCATCGCAAAGCAGCGCGCGAGCACTTCCTCGTACTCTACGACACCCTGATCGAACAACCACGCCAACACCTCGCGAAGTGAAATCGCGTTGAGGACTTCCGGAGGAAGCTGGCTGTCCCCTTCAACGCTGATCGGGTTGATCGTTTCGTCCGGCTCCGCGACCACTTGCACTACAGCAGATGCAGTCTCCGGCTCGGGCGTCTCCACTGCAACAGGTGCTGCCTCCGGTGCTGCGATGGGCGCGGCCACCGGAGCTTCAACCTGAGCTTCCACAGGCGCCGTCGCCGGAACTACTGCAGGCGCCGTCGCCGGGACTGCTGCAGGGGCTGCCACCGGAGCTGCCGTAGGGGCTTCCTCGGGCGCTACCACTTGGATGTAGGCTACGCTCGGCTCATCAGCCCGTAGCGTGCACCCTGGAATCGCCTCTGTAGCAACAGAACCAATATCCGCAGCAAAATCGCTTGCGGCGTTTCCAGCCCCATTCCCATTCCCTCGAGCCGCAGCGATCTTGCTTGCGTTCTCTCTGAGCCATGCATCCGCACGCGCCTGCTGCTCAGCTTTCGTCGGCCGGCCGACCTTTCTCTTGACGACCGTGGTCGAGCTGCCGCCCTCCGATAACAACACAGCCTCCGGCTTCGGAATGCTGGAAGCCAATGGGGCCGCCGCGCTACTGACAACTCTCGGCGCAACGGGCATCACGACGGGATTGACTGCGGCGACTGAAGCGGTAACGGGCTCGGCCTGCACAGGCTCTACCTGCACGGGCAAGGCCTTCACAGGCTCGGCCTGCCGGTGCGAAACTGTCTGAGCGACCACGGGAAGCTCCGACGGCGTCTCTACCCGGTACGGTACTTGACCAGAAAGGACGTCCGTCAAGTCCTTCTCAGAAACAGGAAGGGCAACCCCAGAACTTCTCGATGCCACCGGAAGCTCCAGCCGTTGCAGCATCACGAGAGCCTCCTCAAGGTTCACTACCTCGATGCACAGCTCCTGCTTCTCAAAATCAAACCGAATTTTTTTGATGGTTCCGAGGACGTCTGCGGTTGCCTCGAAAATTGTGACCCTATGCAATGCCATTTCAAACTCTCCCTTGCTAGCCCCTGTGCAGGCGCGGAACTGGCCCTAGAAACGACGAACGGCCTAAGACCGTCCAAACCATCAAGCGATTCGTTCATCGCTTCTAGGGCCATTCTTGCCTCGGGGCGTATGATACGCATCCATCGTCTCGAAAGCCACCCCGAAAAATTCAGAAAATCTAGACCACTAGATTATTACGCTCTTGGGCAGAAATTCGCACAAAATTCCATAATTTTTTTGCGTCGATATTTCCAGGGTCAGTGCACGGTGGGAGGTGTAGCCAAGTAACCGACACTGGATCGTACCCTTCGGAACAATCCTCGAGATCCATCCGCAACCGATAATGCAGCATCTCGCACTCGAGCCAGGAATCTCCGTCGAGCACGCACACCAGAGGACGGCGCGATGTCACCAGCGCCTGAAGCTGGCCGGGGCTTGGCTTCCCCAAAAACGCCACCGCATTCGGCCAGTACGGCAGCGCATCAAAAATTCCCTCCACCAGCATCAGCGGAACGTCCGTGGTGATCCCGATAGCTGGCATATTGAACAGGGTGCTCTGTCGATCCATCCCCGTTGCCGTCAAATATTTCGGGTATTTCTCCGATTTGTAAGTCAGGCGAGCCGACCACCCCACCAACGTTCGCCCGTCCCTACCAAGCGCAGGCACAACAACTCGACCTGCACACCGCCCCTTCGTGCAGGCCCCAATGAACGCATCCTGAATCGTGGCCGCGCCAATCCCTCGGTCCGCAAGGTACTGCCGCGCACTTGCCAAGACCGAGGCTGAGGTTCCAGGCTCACGCCACAACGGGGTGTAATCTGGAGGCAGAGAAATGTCCGTGCGTTCGGGAGGAGCGGTCGACACGTTGATCGAATCCGCCTCGCTGGCGTACTCCTGCAGCGTCACCCGGACCTTGCACCTAAAACAATGCCCGTAGCCTGATTTCTGGTCGATGCCAAACGAGGCCGTCTTGTCGTGCCGGCCCACCACCGTCTTGCAGTACGGACAGTTGAAACGCAACCAGCGTGATCCCGTCGTGGTAGCGCCGGATACCGCCTGTCGCAACAAAGCCAGGTCGAGCTGTCTCCCGCTGGGGTCAGAAAGGAAGGTCTTGGTCGCCAAATGTGTCCCCTTCCGAGTACACCGCCTTGTTACTCGCGTTCAACATCGTCCGGTAGGTCTCAGGAACCATACGAGCACACTCCAATTCTGTCGGAATTGTTACAGCAAACCCTCGTCTGCCATAGCGATTCTTGGCAATGCTGTACTGCATGGTCGCTTCCTGATCGTCGAACGAAATTGGAATCCACAGGTCGGCCAGCCTCGCCTTGTGCTGCGAATCGGCGCCGTCCTCAATCCCCTGAATATCCTTGGGCTTCTGTTTCCTGCGAGAGGCTGAGGCTGTCCACACCCACCCATCACGTTTGAGCGCGAAACCTTTTCGGAGTTCCGCGTACACCGAACGGGCACCCTCATAGTCCTTGGCCTTGCCATGTCCTAGCAAGTCTGCATAGTCCACTGCCAACACTTTGAATTTCACCCCGATCTTGCGCTCACGCTCCTCGACGAACGCAAGCAGCTCTGCAACGGAAGTTACCATGGGGGTAAACGCGGCGATCTCAACATGAGCTAACGTGTACACTTTCGACAGCCTCGCCTGCGCATCCTCCAACAAAGAGCCATCGTTGAGAGATTCAATCGGAATCCCTGTTATGTTTGCTACCAATCTGGCGAACCACTCATCCTCGCTCAGCTCGAGCGTGGCCACAAAAACGTGAACGTGGTTGAGCAAGCACGTTCCAGCAACGTGACAGAGCGCCATCGACTTGCCGTCTCCTGTGCTCCCCATGAACACACTCAACGTCTTCGACCGCTGACCTCCCCCTAAATATGCGTCAAGAGGGCCGATGCCAAGGGGAAGCTTGGGAAGCTCTGCCTTCTTTGCAAACAGTGCTAACGCCTCAGGTGTTACGGAAATCCCAGTCGGTACGTCGAATTTTCCAAGCGTGTTCGTACCCTGAATGCGCTCGATGACATCGTCGAGATCGTCAGCGCGCGCCCCAACACGATCCATCATGAACTTGAGGTTTTCCCGTTGCTGCCTCAGCTTTATCGTCGGAATGAGCTGTGACAACACTGACTCGGCATCCGTCGCGGGTAGCGATTCCAACACCCCTACAAAATCTTCAGCCTCGAAAATCTGCTCGAACGTGACGTGGCCAACCTCACGCCAGCGTGCAATGCGTTCGACAACTAGAGTCCCAGACCCTGGAGCATGCCCGAACTCTGCCCCCAACGTCATGATCGCACGCCCTACAAGCTGTGGCATGCCCTCAGACAACGCAGCCGAATCCAAATGAGGACCCGCAGCGATCCAAAACTTCTCGCAGAATATCAGGTGTCGCAAGACCTCCTTCTCGAAGGACGGGGCAAAACGATATGGCACTGTGGAAGCGGTCGGTGTTGCTGGCATGTGTCTGTTATTGCGCCCTCTAGCTCAAATCCGCGAAGGGTTTTTTGGATCCCAGACGAACTCCCCAGTAAGTGCACGAGATAGCAACTGAAGCGTCTCCGACGTGCATTCGGTGTGCACGCGTCGCATGATTTTCATAGCATTATCATAGCCTTTTGGGAAAAACTCTCGAACCAGCTCACGTACGTCATCGTCCGAGACTCGCCCAGCACGGTAAGCATGTAGCTTCCCGATTGCGTAGTATAACGCCGAAGCCGTATTCACGTATAAAGTCGCAATCGGAGAACTGTCACATGCCCCTCCCAACCTTATTGCGTTCAGTGTGAACGCAACACGTACATTCCAGGCCTCTACTTTCTCAGACGACAAAATGAGCTTAGCCGGGGGAAGACCCTTTCCCTTTCCGCTCCTACCCTTCCAGTTCATTGTCAGCCAATAAATCCAGTCCGCAGGTCGTATCCCGTGATCGTTACACGCAGCCCACCATTTCAAAATCTCAGCTCGAAGTGGATTGCTTGGCCTCTTCGCCGCCATCAATGTCGGAAAATATGATTTCTTACAGAGTTTTAGCATGAACGAATTTGTAAGACTGGACACATGATCAAGTATCTTTTGCTCTGTCCAGTCCACATGCGCCTGTATCGCTCGTGGGTATTGTACCCAAAATTGCAAGGGCTTACCGTCAACGTGTAGCCTTACCGGTGGCACAAATTGTAAACTCCTCAGTTCGTTGATACTACGAAACGTTACATGTAGGTTGGGGTAGGTAGCTAAATTAGTATTATTATTAAAAGAAATTAGTTTCGTCGTGAAAGTTTGTGTTGCATCTTCCAAATAGGGGGTGGTGTGCATCTTTTTTGGATATAACGTTTGTATCTGATGTTTTATTATTTCGCGTCGTCCAAGTCCTAGACATAGCGTATCTTTGTCATGTCGTGAACATTGACTCTGTCCTATCGAAGAGGATTCATCCTCGTCTTGTCCTTGTGGAAATTTAGTTTCTAATTTTTGGTAATATCCTGCTAAATTATTTAGCTTAGAATCTCCCTCGACAGTATTTATTTCTGGATTCTTAGATTTAGAACGCTTGTTTCCGACGGACATCTCAAAACTCCTCTCTGTATACTTGTCTGTGTACGCTCAAAGTCAACCTCAAATTATACCGTGTCAATAATTTCAACCATTTACAGGTACTTTCAGAGCGCACTCCCAAAATTCCCCAATGATAATGCTTGTAGTACAACTTTGAGCCCCCTCTCAACCAGCAAAAACATTGGGACGCGCATTCAAAAAAATAGGGAAAGCATTTTTTTCGCCTTTTAATCTTATTTTTTAATCCTATCGGGAGAGAGGATTTAAAAATAAGATTATTCTAACTGATCTTTCACACTAATTTGTATGTTCAAACAGTAAGACGTACTTACTCTGTAGTCTCTATGATACGTACTTACTGTTTATCTCTTCGCGCGTACGCGCCCCTGTGCGTGAGTAAAGCATACGACAAACAGAATCCTCCTCCTGAGAATCTAGGGGCGCCATCCTCCTACTTCAAATGGAGATAGGGACATTCCGAAAATTCGTGTATTCCCTTAGAAGTACGTTTTCCTTTGCTATTTCTAGAGCAGATGACGGAATGTTGCACGAACGCCAGTGTCCTGGCTGGAACAATTACGTGCTGACCGTGTCCTGCAGTGAGTACCGTACCGAATATCTCTCGAGAATTATTCCCTGCCCCTCGGAAACCTGGCCCGACCAACCCAACCTCCTGTAACCGAGCAACCGCATACCGGATCTGATTGTCCGTCGCTTCCGAAAGCCCGGTGGTGGAAGGCAGATTTGTGTGCTGGACCGAGGCATGCCCGTCACCCCCACGCGTTTCAAGTAGGTAGGCCCAAACATCGAACGTGAAGTCTCCGAGCGCGGAACGTAGCATGGGGAGCGGTATGAGATTTTGCGACGTCGCCATCAGACGCTCTTCTGCAGGTCGACGAACCTGACCTCGAACTCCTCACGTCGATAGGCCGCGATGCGCGCCTTCGTGTGGTTCTCGAAAATCCTGGTACCGACATCGGCGACGTCCCAGACCTCAAACGTCTCTTTCCCGGCAGCCCGTCTCATGCCTCGGCCAACACGCTGCAGCGATGCGATCACACTACGACCTGCGCCGGCGACTATGACAGAGGCCAGCTCGGGGAGGTCGATGCCCTCCTGCCATACGACCGAGCTGACGATGACGTCGATTTCCTTCCTAAGTAGCTGATTTTTTAGATTTCCTCGTTGAGACTCCTCCATCGATCCCTGTACAAACGCAACGCTAAGTCCTGCTTTCTGCAACGCCGCCACCAACGCGTTCCCGTGCTTCAAGTTCGTGACGAACACCAGCGTCGGCTTTTCTGCCAGCCTCGTCATTTCAACGAGGGCCGCATTGCGCTTGCTCGACCTGATGACCGCCTCACCGTAGAGCCCAGCGTAGGTCGGCTTGGTCAGCTCCTGCTCGACCTTCACCATGAACACGATGGGCTTGGCGAGCACCCCAGACTGGACAAGCGTCTCCGTCGCCGTGTGGTGGATGACAGGCCCCGTCGTCCCAACCGCGATGAGGCTCCGCTTGTCGGAACGGTCAAGGGGCGTCCCGCTCAGGCCGAACCTGTAGTGCGCTTCCGTAAACGCCATGGAGGTCTGACTCCACGTATCGGAAGCTGCAACGTGAAGCTCATCGATAATCATACCCCGAGCATTGTTTCTCAGCGCGCGAATCTGTGGATCGTTGAGCTTCGTTGCGAGCGTCTGAAACGTAGCAACCGTGACGGTCGATCCAATCTCAAGGTTGCCATCACCTACGAGGCCGATGCCTCGAATTCCGCACTCCTCGAATCGTTGCTTTGCCTGATACATCAACCCACTTCGATGCACAATAAATACCCAAGGAACTGGGATTGACATGATGATCCCGGCCGCCATATGTGATTTCCCACTACCGGTAGCCTCGTGCAGAATCCCTCTCCCAATCCGAAGTGCAGTCTGAACAGCTTCAAGCTGGTAATCGCGTAGCCAACTTAGATCGGCCTGGATGGGCTTCGGACAGTCTGCACGACAATCTCTGAGAGAAACCTCATACCCTAGCCCACGAGCCTTCTTGTAGACGAGGGACAGAAGTCCAGTCGGAAAGGTATCCTCAAGAATATCGTACAGGTAAATCTTCTTGGGGGCCACGTGCTTGGCCCGGCCATCCCTAGTTTTACGAAACGCTGTGGATTGATCGTCAAATGAAAGGTAGCTCCGAAGCCAGGCTTCCTCGACTGGTTCTCCGTGGACCTTACATAATGTGTTGTAAATATCAATGACCATCGCTTTCTCCTAGCTCTCAACGACAGGTTCTTTTGGGGTGTACGCGAATATCCGTTCTCGAATAGGCGGTGCATCGAAGTAGTCCGCCAGGTGTTGTCGATGTATGAACCGAAACTTCCCAACGGTATCAGACTGCAGAAGTCCATCGCGAACAAGTCGAAAGATTGTGGACATGTGAACGCCCGTCAATTGAGCTGCTGTATCCAGCGTGACGTAGCCAGCAGCTTCCATTATTGCGATGCACTTTGGTGGGTTGCGCACCCCAGAATTCTTGGAGCCAAAAGGGCGTCCACGTTTTTTCTTCTTGATCATTCCATATACTCCTTCAAGAGCGAATCGCAAACTAACTTGTTCTTCACGAGGACTATAGCATACTTGACCTGATTGAATTTGACAGAAAAGATTTCGGCGACTTCCGCCATATTGAGATCGTCCTCGAGTAGCCACATAAGCGCCGAATCACCACATGGAATTTCCTGCACCAAATCAAGTATGCGCTGGTATACGCGTTGCTTATCAATCAGGGTCTCCGCCGACTCATGCGCCATCGAAACGGCTGTGTCAAAATAGGACACATCTACTGAAACGATGCGCTGTCGTTCAACAACTTTCTTTATATTCCTCAGGTTGATTGCTACAGGAAACGAATTCCGGGTACAAAAATCCCGTACTGCTCGTTCGCAAACTACCCACGCCAACGACTCAAACTTACCGTCTTCTCGATCGTCCCAAACGCGGATCGCCTCGAGCCACGCCATGTCGATCTCGCTGCGAATATCGTCCTCATCGATGAGAGGATACCGACGACGATACTTTGAACGCAGCGAGCCTTTTACCCATTCAGCTTCTTCAAACATCGCCCCTCCTTTCGTGCGCTGTTACTCCATTTGATGTTTAGGGGTGACAGCACTCTCTTTAGATTCAAACTATCCTGAACCGGCCAATCAATTTCCGCAACAACCCCAAACAATTCCGTACTTACAGTAAGTTTGTAAGTAGAAGTAACCCCCTTTTCTGTAACCAGAGAACGAAAGTCCATCCTCAACCCAGAGGTCAGCGGCTCAATTTGCCCAGAAAGTCTAAAGACAGAAATGCATCTGCCTATGTCGTCCGCTATCTTCTGTGGAAGGGTGTCCCCGATTCTCTTAACGAGATATTCAAACTCGCCCATTCCATAATAATAAGGCCTCGGCCCAGGCATATAGATCGCCTCCTAAATTGACAAACCTTCGCGATATGGCTTCACTGGGTCACTCCAACATTGGCAGCTTTCAAAACCGGCTGCAGCTTCACGAGAACCGGATTCGCAGCAGCTGCCCCAGCGTTCAGATGAAGTCGTTTCCGAACCAGCACGCGTGCGGTGGAAACGGTTAGGTCGGCCGCCTGCGCGAGCAACTCCTCCAAGATGCCCCACAACCTATTCACACGGGCATCAAGGTTGTAGCATCGTGGGCCAACCACCACAGCAAGACACGCTGCCAAAATTGCAACCGTCCGGTCAAGGCGAATGGCCTCATGCTCGAACGCCACGACACCATCCAAAATATCCGCAGGGTTTGGCAAGGTGAATCCATTCCGAAAAGTCGAAAATTCTGCAGATATTCCATCCCCCACAAAGGTCGCAAAGAGATCGTCTGTAAGCGAACCAGACAGCCTATGCACACCAGCACCCGCCAACGCACGAGTCGCAAGCTCCCAGCTCCTAGGGCTCGCCCATGCCCTTGAGAGCGCCGCAGACCCGTACTCTGGCATCTTGAACAGCAGGTCCGGCCGTGCCTGAATGAACCCGGCTACCAGGCCCTTCGCCGCCGCAAACGCGTCGTCCCATCGAGCCATCACGAAAGCTTCCTCGGCGGACGCTGCATCAACTCCCACATCGGTGTTGGAATAGCTCCCTCCATCCCCGAGAAGCCAATCGACCCAATCGGCACTGGAGGGAACATCCCACGCGACATGCCCAAATCGATTGGCCAACGGGGCTGCGATGTCCCAGCCTCCGGCCGCATCTTCTGTCGGATTGGCGGCCGCAAGAAAACGAACTCCAGGGGGGAAGACATAATCCCCGAGAGCCCCATCGAGAATCATTCGGAGCAGCGCCGCCTGAATCAGAGGACTCACTGTGGAAATTTCATCAATGAATACAATGGCTTGTCCGTTCGAGCTAATATCTAGGTCGACCGCCCAAGCCGGTGCGGCATACTCCACCAACGTCTTCTTCCCAATCATTTTCGGAATCGGAAGACCCCCAAAATCTGACGGCTCCCGAATTGAAGCGATCAACGTCTGGACCTGCAGCCCAAGCCTGCGGCCTTCCACTTCGATAACCCGACTTTTCCCCACGCCGGGCTTCCCCCAAAACAATATCGGAAGCCCCCACCGGCCATTGAGGCCGGGTGTGAACAACGCGGTCTTTAGAATTTGCTTGATCTGCAAAATATCCATCGTCAGCCTCCCTCGAAAAATTGCGCTCTCGAATTTGAGTATTGCATACAATTTTCTGCACGTCAACAATTTTCTCAACCGTGTCAAATTTACTTGACCGTCACGCCATTTTGAATTATTCTTGAGATGGGCAGGAGAATTTAGCATGACCTCTATATTTGTGTGCGATGATGAAAGCCTGGCAGGCAGAATTGTATACTGGACCCTATCGGGCGTCGTAGAATTCGACGCCTTCATCGAGGCGTTGGAGACAGGTGGAATACAAAAAGACCTGTATCCTCTGCCTCAGACGCCAGACAGAGCACTAAAGCGCGCGGTCGAGAGCGTCCTCGTCGAGAACAAAATGATCGCCCGCCCCATCAAGGCGTTGGCCGGGCAGAGTCTGTTTCTCGAAGAACAAAAACCACAACGAGTTCGGCTTTCGCCGGAACTCACCGTACACGTTCGAGACGTAGGTGGATACATTCCAGGTCTAGTGTTCAGCCCGGAAGGGCACAAACTTGAAAGACTCATAACCCAGAGGTTCGCCCGGGCAATTACCGAGTTGGATACAATTTCGATCTCGGGATGGATCCACAAAGTCCTGACCCAATTTTCTGCCGTCGCCTTGCGGGCGGCCGGTGGATTCTATTTCATCCCGAAAGCTGAGTTGTCGGAATGGTATCGCCACATGGCGCCACTGCAGCAAACGAGCCGGCATCAAATCTACGCCCTGCCAGCCATCGGCTCTCAGGACGTCATCGCCGCCGTCCTCGATGCGCTAGAGGCGGAGACAAAGCAGGTGGCCAGCGAACTCGAGATCGAGCTGCAGACGCTCGACCTTGGCGTCCGCGCCCTCACATTCAGGGCTGGAAAATGCGACCGCATGATTTCCAAGTTTGAACGATACGAGGGCATCCTCGGCCAAAAGCTGGAAAATCTGAGGAAAGTGTTCGACACGCTGAAAGCGCAAACCTCAACAATGATTCTCATGGCTAACCCGGACCAGGAAGCTCAGGAGGCAGTGTGATTATGCCAAAAATTATGAGCCCCCAGCTAAAGCTTGCCTGCGGCCGACTGATGGCGTGCGAGAAAATGCCTTATTTTTCTGCCGCTCTGCATGCACTCACACCGTGTTACGTTCCAAAAGGATCCCTTGGGACTTTTGGTGTAACTAAAACTGGAATACTCCTCGTCGACGAGGAGGCCCTGGAAAAATGGAACGTTCCACAAATCGCTGGTGTGCTCGTTCACGAGGCGCTTCACATAATTCGAGACCACTACGCTCGAGGAGTCCGCTTGAAATACGCGGAGGACCTCTGGAATATTTCGGCGGACTGTGCGATCAACGACGATCTAGTTGCAGCTCGGCTCAAACTCCCAGAAACTGCTTGCCACCCGGCAACGTTCAAGCTCCCCACGGGACAGACCGAGGAGTTCTACTACGAGGAGCTGCTACGCAAAGCCAAGCAGTGCCCAACCTGCTCAGCTCAAAGCAGACAAGGCCAGGGCTCCGGGCAAGAAAATGGTCAAGGACAAACTCAAGGACAAACCAAGGGTAAAGGGCAAAAGAAAAAATCAAAAAATTCCTCAAAGCAGCCGCCATGCCCTCGTTGCTCGAGTCCGGATGAGCCAACTACCACCGGAGGCTGGTGTGGTTCGGGCGCAGGTCGCCCTGTACCAGGGGAGCCAATTGATGAAGTAGACGAGCAAGCCAAGGGTGGGCGATCCGAGGCGGAACTCAATGCGCTTCGCAGGCGTGTGGCCGAAGACATCCAACAGGCCACCTCGAAACAGCCGGGTACCGTTCCGGCCGGGCTTGCTCGCTGGGCCAACGACTATGCGAAGCCAGCCAAGATCAATTGGCGTGCGAAGTTAGCACGTCTGACGCGGAACGCCATGGGATACCGGCCGGGTGCTGTGGACTTTCGCTACCATCGACCATCCCGAAGGCAGGCCGCCTTCGGCTACGGGCTCGGGCACCCGATTCTGCCCGCGCTCGTGCGACCTGTCCCAAAATGCGCCATCGCCGTCGATACGTCTGGGTCGATGTCGGGGGCTGACCTGGCTGTTGCCATCAGGGAGTCCCTGGGAATTCTTCAAGCGGTTGGCGCGCAGGTCACGTTCCTGTCTTGCGACACCAAGGTCAGCGCGGTGCGGGAAGTTCACACGGCGAAAGCAATGATGGCAACCCTACAAGGTGGCGGCGGCACGTCGTTCCTTCCGATCTTCGAGGCCGTCTCGAAGGTGAGGCCTCTGCCAGAAATTCTCATCGTCGCCACCGACGGATGGGGACCAGCGCCAAGACTTCCGCTGCGTGGCGTCCACACGATCTGGCTCCTGATCGGGAAAAATTCCCGCCGTCCAATGTTCCCCGAGAATTCATGGGGCGCGATGGTTCAGGTGGACGATCTGTAGGGGTATAAAGCGTGGAACTTGGCGGATGGGGCCGCCAAGTTCCACTAGCCACGGAACAAGGGTCGACGTTTGCTGCCCGTCAAACCTACCAAAGCGACAGGTCAGCGTCAATAGACAACGTTGCCTCTCGAAATGTTCCGCGCTTTTCTACAGAGATGCGCAATACTAGTGTATGCGTGACGTTCCTATCACAAGGGCTTGTGCTAACGTCGAAGCCATGGTGGTACACAGCTTGGGCCGACAGAGCATTGCCGTTCTTGCCATGGTCCTCGGTCGGCTGTGTCATCTGTATCAAGTACAGCCTGACGTGGCAACACACGTCATGGAAATTGCTTACACGAATTCCAACCTCAGCTCCTCGGCGGGTCCGACGTGACCTCTTCAAGAAATCCGTCCCAAATTGGGCGCTATGCCCGTACCAAGGGCGCACGATTTGAACGCGAAGTCGCTGAAGCCCTCCGCGTACTATTCCCAGAAGCAAAACGAGGCATCGGCCAGACTAGATGTGCGGGTGAAGTCCCCGATGTCTCGGGAACCCCACTCTGGATAGAGGCAAAATTCAGAAAGAAATTCAGTATTCTAGATGCCATGGCTCAGGCGGAACGCGCGGCCGCCATGAACACACAAACTCCAAAACACTCCGTCGTCATCTGGAGGAAGCTCCATGCACGGTCGCTGTCTGTTGCGTGCCGGCTCGAGCTGCTCGTCCAACTGTGGACCCTTCAGCCCCTCCGCCTCGCCGGCGGACCTTCAACGATGGTACACCTCGAGTTCGAAGATTGGCTTTCTCTCGTGCGCAGATGGAACGAATCCATTGCACAAACAGCGGGGACCGACGATACTCTATCGGTACGGGAAACCTTTTGCCTGCCCATCCCCGTCACCCCCCCTCCAGCGGGGTAGGGCGGGCGCCACTCTACGGATGCCAGCCGGCAGGCAGCCAGCCATTGCGAAAACACAGCGGCTCAATATCGTCACGGCATCCACGAGAACCCGGCCGACACCAGAAAGCGTTTGCAGTCTCGGTAGGAATGCGAGCGAGCCCGCGACGACAGGCCATAGCGTCGTCACAGGCACCCCCTGGACGTTCGCATCGACCGCCCCAGGCAATGGCCACCCCTCTGCCAAGCGTCACCCTCTGTACCGCCTGACCGCGTGCCAGCCCACGCGCCAACTGCGCAAACCGTAGGCAACGATCTCGGACACCATTCCACCGTTGCCTCGAAGGGTAGCCCTCTGGCATCTCACACGAGAGGTCAAGGCGAGACACCCATCGCTGCCGCGTCGTCCGTGCCGGCTTCCCTCCAGTCACCCTTGGTGACAACCTCCGCAACGCCGACGCCACAGTCTCTCCTCGAGTCGAGCATGTGGTGATCGATGGCAACTTCTGACGATCGCACTTCCGAGACCGAACATTCTTGGCAACCTCCCAAATTCCAACACAGTCAGGCCAACTCGAGAAACTCGCCTCGCTTACGCACACCCGTAGCATGTTCGTAGCCAACGTGACCTGATTCTCCTCAGACTTTCCAACTTCACGCGGAACATTTGAAACGCTAGGGAGGTAAGAAAATTCGGAAAAGTCTCTTGAGCTAGGCTGGAATTCTCGACTCGAGAGATCCATGGTAATACTTCGGGGGGTTACCCCGAATAATTCACCTCGCCCTCCACCTACCATCAAAAGCCCAACCCCCCCGCAAAACATATACCCCAACCACGTTGCCCATCTCATTGCTGCTCCTGTCCCCCGCCTTGCGAAGCTTTGATTCTAGTGGTACTTTCCGATTTTCTCAAGTTTCTCTAAGGAGTGGAAATGCCTAGTGAATTTCGGACAGCTCTTTGGATATGCTCAGACTGCGGACGTTCCGCATCCGAACGAGTTCATCCAAAAACCGATGGAGACCTAACGAAACTACCCCCGCCCGACGGATGGTCGCAAACTGGAGACGCTCCACCGTACGACCTCGTCTGCCCGAGTTGCGTCAAAAAACATGAGCTAGCCGTCCAACGCACCACCGCTGCGAAAACAGACGCGTCGATTGCAACAATCACTTATCGAGGAATGCCCCGCGAAGAAGCCCTTGCCAACTGGCGCGAGCAGCACATCTGCCTACAGTGCGCCAACAAGCCAGTTTGCAAATTCGCACATACCGATCTGCCAGACTCGTCAGTCTGCCAAACAATTACGCGGTGTAAAGCATTCAGAATGCTGACAGATTGACGAAAAGCGGAGTACAATTACTTCGCGCTGCCAATGGTATCGGACGCCTTCCCCACCGATTCTGTTGGCGGCGCCTCCTTAGGCGTATTGGATGCATACTTAGGAGAGTGAAACGCGAGCAATTCAGGAAGGCCTGCCCCTTTGCGTTTCGCTAACGTCTTGATCACATCGTATACCCAGGTGCTCATAAGCCCGGCCGTCGCATAGTAGAGAACCCGCGAGGCCACCGACCTTGAGTCGAATCCTCCAGCGGGTATGCCAGGAATGAGCCCGAAAAGGCATCCAAGAAAAACAGGATGCAAGGGAAGCATCTTGCGCCCCCACCACAAGAAGGTGCTCAAAAACCCAGCATGCAGAGTTCTCCTCGGCGCCCACACCGTCGTCTTCAGAACCTGCATCAAAACTGCAGCGATGCACGAAAATGCAATGAACGACCAGTGCCCAGCAAAAAATTCCTCAGTCATAGACGGCCTCCAAGCTAGGGCGAGCGTCTCAGAACCCGACCCCACTTCGACAAAACCTCCCACTGCTCGCGCGTGACGAATCCAGACGACCATCCTATCAGGGCTGAGATCGAAGATGCACTGCCCATAAAGTGAGAAAGATGCTCGTGCAGCTCCGGCCCCGTCTTCGAGACGGCTGTCTTTGTCTCATCGCTTCCAGGAGCGGCAACGAACTTGTAGTTGCCAAAGCTCGGAATAATGACGTCGAAGCCAAGCTTTTTCCAGTCGGCAAGCCCTTGCTTCACCTGGGCTTCCCCAACCACGTAGAGCTGGGGGCTTCCATAATCGACCTCGACCTCCGCGTTGGAAACCCCAGGCTTGGCGAAGGCCTCGAATGGAAACGTCTTATGACCTCGCGGCAAACCGTAGCTTGTCATCCCGAGCACACGGTCCGAACCGAGATACGCGCGAGACTGAGCAAATAGACTGTTCGCCTCGCGTACCTGATTCTTGAGACCCAGCTCTGGGTCGAGCAGCCAACCGTCGACGGAACCGTTTGTGCATTCGATCATGTTGCGGAGGAACAGATCAATCCGATCGTGCCAACAGTAGCCCCAAACGTGTGCCGACACCCCAGCGGTTTTGAAGGCGTCAGCGTAATTCTGCACTTGGATCGGCTTGTTGACCCAGACCGAATTGTTTTCGTCGTGCCAGGGGCCTCCAATCGCTACCCACGAAATGCCTCGCTTGGCGTACTGGTCGGCTAGACGTGGCGGATCCAATTTCTTTGAATCGAGGTGGCGGAGGTAGAGACCGATACCGGTTGGGATGCTCATGATATTTATTAGGCTCGTGTCAAGGAGTACCACAAATCGTAATTATCACAGATGACGAAACGTCCATTGACGTACTTTATGCAGTTAGGATACGCAATAGTTGCGGCTCCAGAAACATCACCAATCTCTGCCTCAGACCACACTTTACCGCCACCCGTAGAAACTTGTGAATGATGCGAACCAGCCGCAATGTTTACCGACCTGTACGAAGCCACTCCATACACACTAGACGCAAGATTCGCAATCGTCCAGGTCGTCCCATCTTGTGACCAATACGCTTTCGTTCCGCCAACAGCAATGAATCGGTCTGCGGTGCCATCGTAACAAACACCAAAGAGTTCAGATGGTGGGGAAGATAGGCCTCCAGATACATCGGTCCACGTCGTACCGTTCGTCGAACGCATGACGAATGCGGAGCTGCTTTTCGATCCGACAGCTACGATTATTCCATTGTTATTACTTGCGACGGAATTCAACGTTGTGATACTAGAAGGAACTGTTGCTGCAGACCACGACGTCCCAGCCCCGGAATACCATGCTTTGCTTTTACCAACAGCAACTACGAGGTTGGCATTCGGGTCATACGCGAAAGCGCGTATCTCATCTCCAGTAGTTGTTGATGCAACAGTCTGTGAAGTCCACGACGAACACGTTCCGGTATTTGCCGTCTCAACAATTGCACCAGAAGCATTCTTTCCACCAACAATCGTCAAACCAAGAGATGTAACATAAATGACGCCAGTGATAGCAGTTGGCGTACTACCGAAGGATCCGCAGGCAGCCCAGGTATAACCCAAATTCGAGTAGATTGCGTGACACGTTGGTCCTGCAGCAAACACGCCAATAAGGATATAGTTTGCTCCGTTGTGTGTAATATCGTAAGGCGCGTAGCTAGATCCACCATACACATCATCGAATGGTACAGCTTCTCGTGTCCAGTTCCCTCCAATAAGCATCGCAAAATCGCGATTCACCGCACCAAGATGGTTGAGTATGGATTCTAGTTGATCGCCGATAGATGCCGCTGAGATCGGAAATTCAGGGTAATTTATGGGGGATATTGCTGCCGATCCAACTCGATCGGATCCAGCGTTGGCCACTAAGTCGGTCACAATCTTGTCAAGCTGCGCTTCAACCGTCGCAGCCGGGTTGGTTGTTGAATCTTTCCACACCGGCCCCCCTGCATAATTGACCGCTGAGGCCACATGCTCACTAGATGTACCAGCTTTGTGTAGCGCGAGATCGGAGCCACTTCCAGAAATTGCATCGGCGAGAACTTGGACCGCCGCTTCGGTTGTCCCTACACCAACACTCGTTCCACTTGTCGTAGTAATCGCCCACTGACGACGTGTTGTCAGTACGTTAGCATTCAGAATCTGGGTCTGCCCGTAAATGAGCGTGATGTCCGCCAAGAGGATCTCGTCGGAACGAAGGACGGGCGGTGTCCCTGGCGGCGTGCCCTCGGCGCCCTGGGCCACGTGAATCTCGTAACTCTCCGCCTTGTCGAAGTAGACGGTTGCCCCTGCGAGATCGAGACGTGGGTCTGAAACAACACGCTTGAACTTCGCGAAGACGCTGAGCTTCTTCCCGTTTCCGGGCGTCGTCACCGCGGTCGAGTTGGCGTTCTCGTCCACCGAACAGTTGACGTTTAGTAGGGACGTCCAACAGATACGCTGCCCGAGCTGGTCGTAGATCGTCGCGCCTACAATATCGACCGTCATGTTTGTAGTGCCGGCATGCTGGGATACGCCTCCACCTGAGGTGATCCCGATAATGCCGTTGTCGAGCGCCCAGTTCTGTTGTGCGGCTTCACATGCGTCGAACGCTTGGCCCAATTCTTGCTCTGATACCTTTTGCCCCGAGAACCAATCATAACTTTGCATGACCGACTCCATCTTGCGCGCGGTGACGTTCCGTGTTAGGTAGCAAAAGGTGGAACGAACACCAACAGGAATTTGTGAACGTTGTGGCGCCTCGTTCCGAAAGCGGCACAAACGCTCGCGTTTTTGTTCGAGAAGCTGCTTCGCCCAATGGAAATTTGGACGGGATAGCTACAATCAAGTCATCGACGTTCCAGGAAGCGAGCGTCTGCGCACTTGTAACGTCTGTGCCAAGCCATTCGTGGGACGCCCCGACGCTATACGGGTGGGACGAGCGAAGTTCTGCTCGAAAGAATGTAGAATCATTGGAAGGGATTTCAACACATACCAGGAATCCCGAACGGCTACTGATTGGTACCTGAACAACGGATGGAAGGCCACGCGGCAAAAGTTTCTTCTGGGCTTTCCAGCATGCTCGTTGTGCGGAGCGACTAAGCAGCTCCTCGTCCATCACGTCATTGACCCGTGGCCCACTAGAGATCTTGATCTGCTCAAAGACCCGGCCAATCTCCGAATGTTGTGTCGCGCATGTCACGGCCGTGTGCATCGGGCTCCACGAAAGCGCGCCACGTGCTTGTCCTGCGGAATCCCCTTCGAGTATTCTAGGAATCGCTCTGCGAAGTACTGTTCGCATTCCTGCTACGTGCAGCACAAGACGGTAAAAACGGTGCCTCGCTCGTGCATACGCTGTGGAAAGGTATTTCGACCTACCTGCGAGTCTGGCCGTTTTTGTAGTTGTGCGTGCGCGGCCAAAGAAATCGGCGAGACGAAGCTTGCTCGCCGACCACAGATCACATGCACGGTCTGCGGGCAAACCTTTACCATGTCGCCAAGCCACTACGCGCGTCCTCGAAAGTTCCCTGCATGCTGCTCTCAGGCGTGCGTCCATAAACTTCGGTATCCTCTACGTTGACGCATGCAGTTTCCAGTTACCGCTCCGGATGCCGCCACCCAGCCACGAGTACCCGAGCACCAAGTGGTCAAGCTTCGCCTCTGGCAACGCCGGCTCGACGATGCGTAGCAAGTGCGTGTGCCCAGGCTTCATCAACTCGGCGATGTCCGTGATACGCTTTCGTTCGATGTCCGTCAGTGCCCGTAGGCTGACGATCTCGAACGTGTACAGCATTCGCTGTGCGCCATGACCCAACGTCGCTGCGCCCGTCGGCTCCTCGGCAACACTCGACAACGGGTTGCCTACTACCTGTGGGCTCAGAGCGTCAAATGTGGATTCGTTCGAGAGCGTCCAGCCAAGGCCATTGAAAATATTGATCGTAACTTCCAGCCCCAGAAAAAACCGAATCACGTTGCGGAGCCCAATCGACGTACCCTTCTCCCGGTACATGTCGACGAGCACCTTCAGAAGACGCCGCTTGTCCACCACCTCGAGTTCCGAAAACGAAAAGGGGTTCCCGAGGTCGAGCAGCATCCAGTCGAGCCACTTCTCATCGGCGAGGTCCACGTCCAGAATTCGTGTCCAATCGTCGATGAGCTTGAGCAGCAAATCGCACACGTCCTGAAGGCAGCCGATGAACCGCGCCAGCTCACCGGTCACATCCTCAGTACGGTTGATCTGCGGTATGAACTCGAGCAACTGCCATCGGCGGCCCACAGGCCAGGGCTGGCTCAGCGTAACGAATATGGCCTCATCGTTTGGGGTGACGATGATATTCCCGTAAACGTCAGCGACATTTGCGACCGTGAGCAGATATTGGCAACCCCAGCTCAACTCCGTGTCGACTTCCACGTCCACCGTTCGGGTATCAACCGGGGTGACCTCGTAGGCCACGACCTCGACGGACGGAATCGACGCTCTTGAAAAAACGTAGTTTGCTGGGTTGAGCGCGTCGTCAGTGTTTGTTGGGCTGACCTGCTTCACAGCCTCGTTGAACACAACTCGCACGAACGTCTGAGAACGCACTTCGGCGGAAACGAGCTGGGGCGTGATGTTGTCAGCGGTCCGAAACGTGTACTCGTCATCGAGGACCGTGGAGACCACCACGCCAACGGTATACTCTGTGTCCGGGTCGAAAACGCCCGTAGGGGCAAACACCAGACGAAGCGTGGCTGCGTTCGGGGTAGTGTCTGTCCCAGCCCAGCCCGCTTGCCAGTCCGCCCCGTCGAACACCAGGGCGTCATTGACGCGAACCTCGACGTCCCCAAGCGTCGGGGCCACACCACTTCCAGAATGAAGCTCCAGCTCGATGTCGGCATCGGTCGGAACTCCATACTCGGAATTTTCAGGAATTCTGTTGATAAGCTGGGTGACCGGAACGAAATTAGCACCGCGATGCAAAGCGGTATCAAACCCAAGAACTCCGTTTCCCGTCCCACCTGTAACCTGAACCGATGAGCCGTATCCCCAGGTTGCCGACGTAATTCGGATCGCCCCAGCTTCCCCACTCGCGACCGCTCCAGTAATTCCAGTCGACGCCCCCAACACCGCCAAAACTTCAGCCAGCGTTGCGTCGGCTACATCGACGAAATCGATGGCATGGAACGTAATCGTTTGCGTTCCACCCCCATCGATCTGAACGGTAAGCGTGTCTCCGTCGACGAGCGCGAACGGCTCCACCCCACCAGACAACACAGTGCCCTGGGTTGCATCTCCAAGGTCTTCTCGGATGAGGTCAATCTGAACCGAAGGGAGTTGAACTCGGATCGCCATCAGCCCGCACACCCTCGAAGCTGCAGCTCGTCAAACCAATCCAGTACCTTGGACTTCATCCCAGGGATGAATTCGTCTCCGGACATCTGCTCAACGGATTCCTTCATGAACCACCCAGAGTCCCCACTCAACAAAGCCGAGCCCACCTGAGCCTCATACAAACAAAGGAATCGAATCCCGGGTATAATCCCACTTTTCCACGGAATTTCATAAAACTCGTGCACCCCGTGGAATGACACGACCAGTCCTAGCTCAGCTCGAAAAATTCTGCGCACCCCGTCCTGAAAAGTCTCATGCGCACGCAGGCACCCGCCACAGCCATCCCTACAACCCTGAACAAACTCTTGATCACCTGGCAAGCGTTGGAGCAACACCGACCACATGCCCTGCAATCGGCGGAAGCATAACCCCGACACGTGTACTTCGAGCGGAAGCGGCGCCTTCTCTCGAAGTTCCCGTACGGACATTGGTATCATGCAGCCTCCAATGTCAGCCGGACAGAAATGGTGTTCGTGGCGCCCCCTGTTGCCCCAATCGTTGGAATGCAAATGTCAGCGAGCACGAGCCCTCTCTGCTCGGCTCGGAGATACCTTGTGTAACACGTTGTTGAGTTCAGCCGAGCCGACAACTTCCAGACGGCCCCCTCCAGCACTAAGGGAAGGGCCACCTTGATTCGCAATCGTACTAGGGTCGCCTGGGAATCAAACGCGATAGACGACTGGGCAACCTGAACGTAGTTTCCAATTTCAAGGTAGACGTCTTCTCGAATTTGCGAACCAAGCTCGAAAACGTAGACGCCGTCTGGAGCCCCCGATACAGCGAGCCTCCCAAACTTGCGACCCAATTCATGCTGGAACGCGCTCAGTGCCATCCGCTGACGTCCCTATTAAAGCTGCCTGGCAATTTCGATCGAATCAAGATACGCCCGTCTTGTCACGTCTTCGACTCGAAATGCAAACCCAGCACGTCCCGAGGTAAACGGAACAGATCCAGTGTTGATCCCGAGGGCATCGTCGACGAAGCCTTCCACGCTCGGAATCAGTGGGCCTTCCATTCCTGCGATGGTTTCCCATACTGGAGCCGTCACGGCATTCACCGTCAGGTCGTTCGCAAAACACTGCAGAACGACGTCGCCCGAGCCCTGCACGATAAAATCTAACCTCAGTTGGAGCCAAGTATCTTCCTCGAAAGTCTCGGTGCTCCGCATGAGAATGTGGCTTGTCCCGTCTGGATCGGCCGCCAGGTCTGGCAACCCGGTCAGAATCGATCCCTTCCGAAGCACGATATGATGGGGCGACTCATCCCCAAGCCCAAGAAGATAGCCGGAATCGGATACAGCTCCCCCTTGAAGGCCGATAAAAAAGAACGGAGCAAACCCAATCGCGCCCCCTCCAGGAGCACGCTTGATAGCTCCTCGAATGGATCCCCCCTTGGCCATCGGTGCAAAGCCAGACAGGCTACAGCATAGCGCGACCGCGCCATCCACGATGGCCAGTGAGTTGAACCCGTAAACAAAGCTTCCCCCACCATTTGGGGGGACCACCCCTGCGGTCACACCTCGTGCGACGCTCCCCGACCCCAACCCGCCTGTAAGAAATGCCCAGTCTGCCTGCGCCATGATTTCCTCAGCTATCCAGCTCGGTCACCCAAAACGACCGATCATCATGTACCACAAAATGCTCGCCAGATCCGAAGTCTCCTATCGAAATTGGAGACCCAGAAATTGTCCATGACACCTGAAACGTATCGGTCGTCTTGTTTTGCACGAAATAACGCATATTTGCATACACGCCTTCCGGAAGTTGGCCGTCTTCGTTCCGAAAGGTTATCCGCCACAGATCTGACAATCCATGGGAAAGACATGTAAACGTGTCCGTCGCCGGGTCTGCCGCCACCTCCCCGAGGTCTGGCTTCAACACGTTGAAGCTCTCAATCGTATCGGTCACCATGAAGGCAATGAAAAACACAGCGAATGTCAGCTCGCTGCCAGCGCCGCTCGCTGGAAACTCCCAGTTGTAGACGTTGTTCCATAGCTCCTCGAAATCCTCTACCGTTTCCGAGGTGCCCGCAGAGTCAAAAATCGCAGCCGTTAGATCGGAAGGCTCAAACGCCCCATGGAACAAAGTCCCAGCAGGCCAGCCCTCGTCAAAATCCTCGACCGGCTCCGATCCAGAGGCCTCCGTCACGTCGACGGCGAAAAACTCACCGACGATGTGGTCGAAATAGAAGACCCCCTGCGCCCCCAAGCTCCACAGGGTCTCAAAATTCTCGTACCGGGAAGGAGCACCAGCCGTGGAATTGAACGCCACAGGATCCAAATCGCTGTAGTAGCCCACAAAACCGTGCACAAGCCCCGTGCTGTAGCCTGGCGGCCACTCCCCCTCGAACTCCTCACACGCCCCTGTCAAAGTCCCAGCACCAAGAATCGAGACCACAAACTCAGCGTAGTCGAGCGCGGTCGACGTCTCCGTGACGCTCCAGCCGTTTGCGTTCCCAGGCTCAATACCCGTCGCTTGATCCTCGAAGCTTCCGTTCAAAATTGCCACTACAGCGTGCTCCCCGTCGAGCCGTTGAGCAACACGACGTTTCCGAGAGTTGGAAATTGCTGTACCCCAATCGAGACGTCGCTACGTTCCCCGTTCAACAGCAAGGACCCGAGGGTGTCCCCAATCTTCCGAACACCGGTCGTGTCACGAATTACGTTGAACACGTCCGACCAGGCGATCTCATTGATTGGGTCGCCATTCTCGTCCTGCATATAGTAGCCAAAGTTTACGGTCGTGTTCGGGCTCCCGTCGTACGTCTCGATCGCAAAAAAGGACGTCAAATTTGCGAGAATTCGAGCGGAAACGACACTCGCCGTCTGGCCAGCCGACAAAAACACGGTCGCCTGCACGTCGACTGGCAGATATTCAGGATCCTCCACGCTCACAAGGAACGTCAACGTGTTTGGGTAGGTCTCTGTAACCGACGTGAGTACAGCATCCTTGAGTAGCTGCGTCGGGAGACCACCCCCAGTTGGGATCACATGGAGCATGCCCTGGTTTTCTAGAATCCCAGGACGTTCATTCGAGGTGAGCATCAAGGCACGGCTGACACCCGACACGCGCCGGGCGTTGATCTCATAGTCCTCACGACTGACCGTCCTCGTCAGCGTGCGCAAACTCTCAGGCCCGTAAATCCGAATCTGCTCGAGCCCATCCCGATTGAACCCGTTGCTCGCTGCGGCCGGATTCGTAACGGACATCACTACAGCATTCCCAAACTCGTCTTTGTATGGAGCATCCACCCTTACGATGGAGTTGCTCTCCACGTTCCCGTTCACGCCCCCACCTGTCTTGTAAAGCACCGAAATGTTTCCGACAGGGACGCTACCGGAAATCCCGTTTCCAAACCGAATTGTAGCTCGGTCGTTCTCGTCAACGGTCACGGTAAAGTGGGCGCTCGTGGATAGCGAATCAAGAAAGTTATCAACCTGGGTGTACACTCCGTCTGCAGATACCCTCGCTGAACTGTCGAGATACGGGTAATCGTTCAGAATATATTCCTGATTCGGCAGCCCAGTCGATACGAAAACCTGTAAACTGAACGCACTATTCTCGACAATGATGGCCGCTACGGGCGGATTGGTTCCAGCAGGAATCGTTGTCGCAAGCAAGGTCTGAAAAATAACTGGCGTCGTAATCTGTTCCGTGCGAAATGTCGACCGGGCCGGAATGAGAACGTCACCGACTGGCACGGCTGCAAGAGTGACGGTCAGATTTGCCGTCGCCGCAGCCGATCCCCTCGGCAAGTACCCAATGAGCTTTGTCAGGGCCAGCATATTCTTTCGAAGTTGCGCCGTGCTGATTCTCGATTCACGAGCTTGGTTGTCCTGGTAGAACAACAGCACGTCCCCAACGAACGCAAACAACTCAAGAAGAAGGTTGCCAAAATTCGCGACGTTGAAATCGGTCCACTCGGGGAACGCTGACCGCGCCAGGTTTATGAGACGCACACGAAGACTATCGAAATCTTTCTCGGAATACGTGAGGTTGGACCCGATC
>Ga0315288_10000541_pt1 | contig 47496 bp, 40 predicted proteins | sample YL17G11_20_MG_FD_203454 | JGI IMG/M metagenome (GOLD analysis project Ga0315288, IMG submission 203454) | Sediment microbial communities from Yellowstone Lake, YNP, Wyoming, USA - YL17G11_20 | ecosystem: Environmental > Aquatic > Freshwater > Lake > Sediment | place: USA: Wyoming | collected... | reverse complement strand
GAGGTCCGGCCGGAAAGTCCCTTCCGGACCAAAGCCTTGGGATGGCACCTGTCAAAGCGCCTCGGACAAGGCAGTTCCGCGGGACCGGATGGCCCAGTGAGGGCCAGAAACGCACACTTTGTCCCACAGGGACCCGGCGGGAGAGGTTTCCGGCCGGACCTCTAGGGTTGGGCAGTGGGGCTGACGGCCGAGGATGTTTCCTGCCCGCTGGCGCTGGCGGTATGGGGCCTCCGGACGATGCTGGGTTACTTCCTCGAAGGCATGACCTGCGCCGGCATGTATACCCGCACGCCGGCCGAGGGCGTGGTCACGGAAGCCGTGGTTGATAAATGGGAATTCGGGCAGTGGCAGGGGGTGGTGGCGGCGCCGCTGCATCGTGCGTCGTTCGAGCCGCACCTGGTGCTGTTGTACGGCAACTCGGCGCAGGTCATGCGATTGGTGACGGCGCGCTTGTGGTCGGGCGGCGGGCGGCTGACCTCCTCGTTTGCCGGACGCATCGATTGCGCCGACGCGGTCATCACCACGATGAAGACCGGCGAGTGCCAGGTCATCCTGCCGTGTTATGGCGACCGGGTCTTCGGCCAGGCGCAGGATGACGAGATGGCATTCACCATCCCGGCGACGCACTTTGCGACGATCGTGGAGGGGCTGCAGGGCACGCACAATGGCGGGGTGCGCTACCCAGTACCGAAGTTCCTGAGATACACCGGCCAGTATCCGGCTTCATACCAACGCATGGAGGCGCTATGGGAGAACGGAGAAGCGCCGGCCGAGCACAACGACCCCGCGCGAATGGAAAAGTGAAGATGGCCTCGACGGCGACAGCGACGGCGCCGGTGAAGGTGACCGCCGCCGAACTGCCCTTGCTTGAAATGTTCTCGGTGATGCTGCTGGCGCGCCGGCTGGACGAGCGCACCTGGGTGCTCCACCGCCAGGGGAAGATCGCCTTCCACATTTCCGGCATGGGCCACGAGGGCACCCAGGTGGGCATCGCCTACGCCATGCGGCGCGGCGAGGATTGGCTCGTCCCGTATTACCGCGACCTGGCCCTGATGCTCGCCCTTGGCCTGACCCCGCTCGAATTCATGCTGGGCGTGTATGGCAAGCGCGGCGAGCCTTCATCGGGGGCGCGGCAGATGCCCTCCCATTTCGGCCTGCGGCGGGCGAACGTGGTGAGCACCTCAGCGCCCGTGGCCACACAGATCCCCCACGCAGCCGGCATCGGTCTGGCGATCAAGCTAAGGGGCGACGAGCGGGTGGTGGTGACGACGATCGGCGAAGGCTCGACCTCACAAGGTGAGTGGTACGAGGGCCTGAACTGGGCGGCGGTCCACAAACTGCCGGTGGTGTGTGTGGTGCAGAACAACGTGTACGCCATCTCCGAGCCGCAGGATCGGCAGATGGCCGTGCCCAACGTGGCCGACCGCTCCGCCGCTTTCGGCATGCCGGGTGTTGTGGTGGACGGCAACGACGTGTTGGAGGTGCAGCGCGTGGTGCAGCAGGCCGTCGACCGCGCGCGCCGCGGGGAGGGGCCGACGCTGGTGGAGGCGAAGACCTACCGCTCGGTGCCGCATTCCTCCGATGACGACGACCGTTCCTACCGCTCGCGTGAAGAGGTGAAGCAGTGGAAGAAGAGCGACCCGCTGCTCCTTTTCCGCGCGCGGTTGCAATTGATGGGTGTGCTGAGCCAGGCGGCCGAGGCGAAGGCGGCGGCCGAGGTCGAGGAGGCCGTGCGTGGAGCGGAAGCGGCGCCCTACCCGGACCCGGCGGTCGAAGGCCTAGGACCGGTCTACGTCGAAGAGATCCATCATGCCTGAGATGACAATGGTCGAGGCCATCCGCCTGGCCATGGACGAAGAACTGGCGCGCGACGAGCGGGTGTTTATCGTTGGCGAGGACGTGGGCCCGCGCGGCGGCGTGTTCCGTGCCACCCAGGGGCTGTTCGCCAAGTATGGCGAGAAGCGCGTCATCGACTCGCCGCTGGCCGAGCTCTCGATTGTGGGGGTGGGGATCGGCGCGGCGCTGTACGGCTTGCGCCCGATCTGCGAGATTCAATTTGCCGACTTCATTCATCCCGCCTTCAACCAGATCGTCAGCGAAGCCGCCAAGATGTGCTATCGCTCGGGCGGGGAGTGGACGGTGCCGCTGGTGATCCGCGCGCCATACGGCGGCGGCATCGGCGGCGGGCTGTATCACTCACAGTCGCTGGAGGCCTTCTTCGCCCACGTGCCCGGGCTTAAGGTGGTCATCCCCTCGACGCCGCACGACGCGCGCGGCCTTCTCAAATCGGCCGTGCGCGACCCGAATCCGGTTGTGTTCTTCGAGCCGAAGAAGGGCTATCGGCTGATTCGCGGTCCGGTGACAGAGGACGAGGGGCTGGTGCCGATCGGCCCGGCTCAGGTAACCCGCGAGGGATCGGACCTCAGCCTGTTCGCCTACGGCATGATGCATCACTATGCGCTCCAGGCCGCGGAGATCGTTGCCGGCGAGGGCATTCGTGCCGAGGTGGTCGACCTGCGCACGCTCTACCCGCCGGACCGGGCGACGATCCTGACCTCGGTGCGCAAGACGGGCAAGGCGCTCATCGTGCATGAGGACAACCTCACCGGCGGATACGGGGCCGAGATCGCGGCGATCCTGGCCGATGAGGCATTCACCGACTTGGACGCGCCGGTGCGCCGCCTGTGTGGCCCGGGCGTCCCGGCGGTTCCCTTCAGCCACCCGCTGCAGGATTGGTTCATGCCCAACCCAAACAAGATCGCGCAGGCGATGCGCGAGCTGGCGGCATACTAGAGGCAGCCATGGCCACCCGCGTGATCATGCCCCAGCTAGGCGAGTCGGTTGTCGAGGGAACGGTCGCTAAGTGGCTGCGCGCCGAGGGCGAAGGCATCCGCGAGCTCGAGCCGCTGGTCGAGATCAATACCGACAAAGTCGATACCGAGGTGCCCTCGCCGGCCAGTGGCACCATGCTGAAGGTCTACGTATCGGAAGGCCAGACCGTACGCGCCGGAACGCTGCTGGCGATGATCGGCCAGCCGGGGGAGGTCATCTTCGACCCGGGGCCGCCGGCGGCGAGCGCGGAGCACGCCGCGGCAGAGCCATCTGAGGCGGACACCGGGCGGGCCACACGACCGGCCACGGACGCGGCACAGGCCAGGGATCTTGGATTCATATCACCGGTCGTGGCCAAGTTGGCTGTCGAACACAAGCTGGTCTTGGCCCAGGTTCGTGGCACGGGAGCGGGCGGGCGGATCACGAAGAAAGATGTGCTCGCGCATCTCGAACGCCCGCGCGCGCCGGCTGCAGCGGACGTGCCCACCTGGGAGCGCCCCGGCGAAGGCGATCTCTTCCGCCCCACCGAGCTGCAGTTCGGGCAGGCGCTGGCCAAAGAAGCCGCGCGCGGTCCCGAGGCGCGGCCGCTCGTGCCGGGCATGCTCGTGCCGCACACGCCCATGCGCCGCCAGATTGCCGAACACATGTTGCGCAGCGTGCGCACCGCCCCGCACGTGACCACCGTGATGGAAGCCGACATGAGCGCGGTGGTGGCTCACCGCCTGGCCAACAAGGATCTTTTCGAGCGGGAGGGGATTTCGCTAACCTTCACCGCCTACTTCTTTGCCGCCAGCGCCGCCGCGCTGCGCGCCCACCCGCTGGTCAACAGCACGTGGGGCGAAGAGGGAGTCCAGCTTCAGCGCCCGGTTCACATTGGCCTGGCCGTCTCGCTCGGCCAGGAGGGCCTGATCGTCCCGGTGCTGCGCGACGCCGAGCAGAAGTCGCTGCGGCGGCTGGCGGCGGAGGTGGGCGACCTGGCCCGTCGCGCGCGGGCGCGGCAGCTCACCCCGGATGAGGTGCGCGGCGGGACTTTTACCATCACCAACCATGGCGTGAGCGGCTCGCTCTTTGCCACCCCGATCATCTCTCAGCCGCAATCTGCTATCCTTGGGGTGGGTGCCATACACAAGCGGGTGGTTGTGGTGGGCGATGCAATCGGCATTCGGCCGATGGCCTATCTCTCGCTGACCTTCGATCACCGCCTGCTCGACGGCGCCAGTGCGGATGCATTCCTCGCGACGATTGTCGCGACACTCGAGAAGGGCGCCTTCTAGCCGCGTTCCACATGTCCGTCGCCGAAGCCATCGAAACGTTGCGCGGCGAACCCCGCTTCGCGCGCAACATCGTCGTCTGGCAGCGCCTGCCCGAACGGCCGGCGCGCTATGCCGCATTCCCGGAGGGCCTGGCCGCGCCGCTGGTTGAAGCGTTGCACGATCGCGGGCTGGCCTCGCTCTACAGCCACCAGGTGCAGGCATTTGAGGCGACCCGGCGCGGAGAGAATGTAGCCATCGTGACCGGCACCGCCTCCGGCAAGACGCTCGCTTACAACCTGCCGGTGCTGCAATCCCTGCTGGAAGACGACACGACTCGTGCGCTATATCTCTTTCCCACCAAGGCGCTCGGACAAGACCAGGCGCACGAGCTCGGGCGATGGGCGCAGGCACTGCGCGGCGCACTGCCCGCGCAGGTGAGCGACCTGGGTGTGCGGCTATATGACGGCGACACGCCGCAGGCCGAGCGGGCGCGAGTGCGCGGCGAAGTGCGTTTGCTGCTCTCCAACCCAGACATGCTGCACACCGGCATCCTGCCGCATCACACGCGCTGGGCCGATTACCTCTCCAGTCTGCGCTATGTCATCCTGGATGAATTGCACACCTACAGCGGCGTGTTTGGCTCGCACATGGCGAATGTGTTGCGCCGCCTGCGGCGCATCTGCTCGTTCTACGGCGCGCAGCCGCAGTTCCTGTGTGCCTCGGCCACGATCGCTAATCCGCGTGAGCTGGCCGAAACGCTGCTCGAGTCACCGGTGACGCTGATTGACGAGGACGGCTCGCCGCGTGCGTCGCGCCACTTTGCCGTGTACAACCCACCGCTGGTCGACGAGGCGCTCGGCCTGCGCCGCTCGTACGTGCTTGAAAGCCAGGCCATCGCAGCCATGCTCTTGCGCAGCCAGGTGCAGACCGTGCTCTTCGCGCGCACGCGGCGCACGGTGGAACTTCTGCTCGGCTACCTTCGTGAGCAAGCGCAGGCGGACGGCCTCGACCCGCAACTGGTGAGAGGCTACCGCGCAGGTTATCTGCCGGAGGAGCGGCGGCGCATCGAGGCCGGTCTGCGTTCGGGCGAGGTGCGCGGGGTGGTGGCGACCAATGCGCTCGAGTTGGGCGTGGATATCGGCACCTTGGGCGCGGCGGTCCTGGTCGGCTACCCGGGGCGGATCGCCTCGTTGTGGCAGCAGGCCGGGCGCGCCGGCCGCCGCGAGGAGCAGGGGTTGGCCGTACTGGTGGCATCCCCCTCGCCGCTGGATCAGTTCCTGACCCTCAACCCGCGCTACTTGTTCGACCGTTCGCCGGAGCAGGCGCGCATCAACCCCAACAACCTGGCGATTCTGGCTAACCACCTGCGTTGCGCCGCATTTGAACTGCCCCTGCGAGCCGACGAATCGTTTGGCACGGCACCCATCACGGCGTTGCTCGAGGCGCTTCATGCCGAAGGGGATCTGCTGCGTTCAGCCGATGGCGAATACCAGGCTTCGGGCGAGGCCTATCCGGCAGCCGAAGTGGGGCTGCGTTCAAGCACCAACGACCGCGTGCTCATTCAAGAATCTGGCGAGCGAGGCCCGCGCTTGATCGGCGAAGTGGACCGCGCCACAGCCCCGGTGTGGGTGCATGAGGGCGCGGTCTATATGCACGAGGGACGGACTTACGTCGTGGAACGCCTCGATTGGGAGCAGGGCGTGGCCGAGGTGCGCCGTACCGAGGTGGATTATTACAGCGAGGCCTCCGAGTCCGTACAGGTGGAAGTGCTGGGAGTCGAAGAGGCCGACGAAGCGCGTGGTGTGCGGCGCGCATTCGGGCCGCTGGAGGTGACCGCGCAAGCGGTGGCCTACCGCAAGGTGCGCCGCCACACCCATGAGACACTTGGATTCGGGGAAATTGATCTCCCGCCGCGCGAGTTCCGCACCACGGGCTGCTGGATCTGGCTGGCTCCGTCGTTCGTGCAACGATTGCAGGCGGATCTCGCCAGCCGGCCAGACCTCCTGCGCACATCCTTCGGACCCAACGACTACGGCCCTTCGTGGGAACCGCAGCGCCAGGCGGCGCTCGAGCGAGATGGCCACCGCTGCACGCAATGCGGAGCGAGCGAACGCCCGGGGCGCGCCCACGATGTTCATCACCGCACGCCCTTCCGCGCCTTCGGCTATATCCCGGGGCAAAACGAAAACCACGCCCAGGCTAATGCGCTTGAAAACCTGGTCGCGTTGTGCCAGGCCTGCCACCGCCGGTTGGAGGCTCAGCAAGGGACGCGCACCGCGCTGGGCGGCTTGGCCTATGCACTGCACAGCTTGGCGCCGCTCTTCTTGATGTGCGACTCGCGCGATCTGGGCATGGTGGTCGAGATGCGCGCCAAGGAAACGCGCGGTCCGACGATCACCTTCTACGATGAAGTGCCGGAAGGGATTGGCCTGGCGGACGCGCTGTACGCGGTGATTCCGGAGTTGCTGGCCAACGCGGCGGATCTTATCCGTGGCTGCGGATGCAGCGACGGCTGTCCGGCATGCGTCGGTCCGGTGGCTCCGGCCAGCGGACCGGTGAAAGCGACGGCGCTTTTCCTGGCTCAGGCGATGGTGGGCGAGCTCGGCGCCTCTGGACGATAGACGAGAACCCGGGCGGCCAAGCTGTCGCGATTTGCCCTTCACGGGAGGAGGGATCGGGAAGAGGAACGCGTTTTCCCCGACTTCTGCTATCCCGGGGCTTTGATATCGACAACGTCGCCGCGCGTGAGTTCAACTAGTTGCTGAGGCGTTAGCGCGAATAGGGCTTGCGGGGTACCGGCCGCGGCCCAGACCTCCGGGTAGCCCATCAGATCTCGGTCAATATAGGTGCGCAGCGGCTGGGGGTGGGCCAGCGGAGGGACACCGCCGATGGCGAACCCGGTATGCTGGCGGACGAATTCTGCGCTGGCTATATGCACCGGCTCGCCGACTTGTCCTGCCAGGCGCGCCTCGCTTACGCGATTGGCGCCGCTGGTTTCGACCAACAGCGCCTGGCCGCTGTGGGCGCCGCGGAACACGAGCGACTTGACAATTTGCCCCAGCTGGCAGCCCACAGCCTGGGCCGCCTCGACGGCTGTGCGCGTGCTGGCCGGCAGTTCACGCACCTCGAGCTGCGTGCCCCGGTCGAGGAGAGCGTCTTGAACACGCTGTGCAGCAGGCGATAGGTTCATGAGGCGTAAGCAGGCCGAGGTTGCTTTATGGGGCCGCGCCCTCCTCGCAATGCCAGAGGGGATGTCATCGGGCGCGCACCGACCGACGGTCAGCCGCGTTGGCGAGTCTGACGCGAGAGATAGAACGCCAACCCGCCCGCCGCGGCGAGGAGCACCAGGCCGATGATACCGAGTGAGCTGGATCGCGAGGAGCTGGCGCTGCTTGATTGCTGCTGGCTGACTTGAACGGCAAAGGCGACGTAGGCCTTGGCGCCCGGCTCGAGGCGCAAAGGGGTGTTCATGCTGGAGGTGGGGTTGTAGCCCTCCGGCGCAGCGGCGGCGACGTTGTAGTCGCCCGATGTGAGCTGAGCGAAGCAATACGGTTCGCTCGTGCCGTCGGGTGTGTAGCTGCCCACTTGCGTGCCGTCGGCCCGGGCGACGACAATCTGCCCGCCTGCGACCAAACCCTCGCTTTCCTGGCGCGAGGCATCCCCGTTGAGGTCGTCGAAGAACTCCACGCAGATATCGCCGCTGCCGGTGAGAGCGACCGGGGTCGGCGAGGGGCTGGCCGCAAAGGCCAGGGTGGGCAGCGCCGTAGCGGCCTCGCCGAAACCAAGAACCAATTCTCGGCCGAGGCTGAGCGGCGCGTCGCGCGAGATATTGTTGAGCCGCTCGAGCTGATCGAGGGGCACGCCTGAGACGGCCGAGATGCGCCACAAGGTGTCGCCCGACTGAATGATGTAAACGATACGGCCATCGGCGCCGGGGGTCGGGGTTTGAAAGGCGGTCGGTTGAGGCGCTGGGGCCTCGGGCGGCGCGGCCAGGGCCAGGCTGTGCAGCGCGCCCAACACGAGAGGCAGCATCACCCATGGCAGCACGCGCATGGCCAATCCGGTCTTCTTATGAGTCATCAGTACTCCGCGGCGACATTATAGCCCGTCTTTTGATCCGGCCGTGCACGACCGATGCGAGCCAGGCGGGTGCTTGTGGTATAGTCTGCGCGCGAGGTGAGCGATGGGCGCACGCATTCTGGTCGTCGAAGACGAAGAGCGCATTGCCTCCTTCTTGCAGCGCGGCCTGACTTACGAAGGCTACCGGGTCGACCTGGCCGGAGATGGTCCGACGGGCCTGGGCCTGGCGCGCGAAAACCCTCCCGATTTGGTGGTGCTGGATTGGATGCTTCCAGGCATGGACGGCCTGGAGGTGTGCCGCCGCTTGCGCGCCGGCTCGCAGGTGCCAATTCTGATTCTCACCGCGAAGGACGCTGTCGAAGACCGCGTGCACGGGTTGGACGCCGGCGCCGACGATTATGTGGTCAAACCGTTTGCCTTCGCCGAACTGCTCGCGCGCATCCGTGCTCTGCTGCGGCGGACCGGCCCGGGTGAGCCGGAGACGCTGCGCTTTGCGGACCTGGTCCTGGATACCGGCACCCATCGCGCGCGGCGCGGGGAGCGGGTCATAGACTTGACGGCCAAGGAGTACGACCTGCTGGAGATCTTCATGCGCCACCCGCGCCAGGTGCTCACACGCGAAGTCATCTACGACCGGGTGTGGGGCTACGACTTCGGCGGCGAGAGCAACATCATTGAAGTGTACGTGCGCTACCTGCGCCAGAAGATTGAGACGGAGGGGGCAACCAAGCTGCTACACACGGTGCGCGGCGTGGGTTACGTGCTGCGGGAGGACGAGTAGCCCGCCTCGCCACGAGTGAGGCGGACCTCACCCGGCCATGTCGCTGCGCGCGCGCCTCACCCTGGCCTACTCGGCCGTTCTGGCCGGCGTGTTGCTGGTCTTCGGCGCCGCGCTGTATATCATCCTCAGCTTCAGCCTGATCATCCAAATCGACCAGACGCTGGCGCGCTCGGCGGAGGAAATCCTGCGCACGAGCCGGGTCACGACCCAGCGCGACCTGCGCATCCTCACCCTGCCCTCGCTGCAGTTCGCCTCATCGAACGTCTACGTCCAGGTGTGGAATGCCGAAGGCGCGCTCATCGCCTCCTCTTCCAACATGGGCGCCTTCGAGCAGCCGCTGGATGCGCTCTCGTTGCAGGAACCCACCCAGCAGTTCCGCGACGTGCGGGTGGGGCAGGTCCATTTGCGGGTGCTGACTGTGCCGGTGGTCCTGGCCTCTGAGCCGAGCGGCTTTCTGCAGTTGGCGGCGCCCATGGCCGTGGTCGATCGCGCGCGCGAATCGCTGCTGATCTTCCTGGCGGTGGGTGGGGCACTGGCGCTGCTCATTGCGGCCGGCCTGGGGAGCTGGACGGCGCGACGAGCGCTCCGCCCGCTGGATACCATCACCGAGACCGCACTGCAGATCACGCGCGCCGATGATCTGTCTCGGCGCATCCCGCTCGAGGCACCGCCAGCCAGCGAGGTGGGGCGATTGATCCTGGCCTTCAACGAAACGTTGGAGCGCCTGGAGGCGCTCTTCACCTCACAACGCCGATTCCTGGCCGATGTCTCGCACGAATTGCGCACGCCGCTGACCGCCATTCGCGGCAACGTGGACCTTATCCGCCGCATGGGGGCGGATCCGGAGTCGCTGGAGGCGATCCAATCGGAAGCGGACCGGCTGATCCGATTGGTGGGGGACCTGTTGCTCCTGGCGCAAGCCGAAACAGGCAACCTTCCGCTGGCGCGTGCGCCGGTGGAAGTGGATACGGTGCTCCTGGAAGTCTTCCAGCAAGGACGCGTGCTGGCAATGGAGCGGGTGGAAGTGGTGCTGGGCGAGCTAGATCAAGCGCAGGTCATGGGCGACCGCGATCGCCTCAAGCAGCTCTTCCTCAATCTGGTGGCGAATGCCATCCAGTACACGCCGCCGCACGGTCGCGTGACGCTGGCGATGAAGCTGGTCAGTGAGTGGGTGCACGTCTCGGTGGCCGACACGGGGCCGGGCATCGCGGCGGACGAGCTGCCGCATGTTTTCGAACGTTTCTACCGCGTCGACAGATCCCGCCGGCGTCCCTCGCTTGGCGGAGCTGGGCTTGGGCTGTCGATCGCCTACTGGATTACGCGCAATCATGGCGGGCGAATCGAGGCGGCTTCGGAAGTCGGGAAGGGGTCGACCTTCTCGGTGTGGTTGCCGCTCGCTTCCAGCGGGACCGAGAAAGACTAACCGGCAACTGCGAGGATCTGTCCGCACTTCAGGGGGCGATCCCCAATGCGGCGGCAGCTTGCGCGCACAGCCATCTCCCGCCGGCGCGCCGCCATTCCTCCAGTCGTGGGCTGACCTCACGCCCCGCTTGCGCGTCCGCATAGATTCCCGTCCCCCAATAAACGTAGCGCCGGGTTTCGGCGGGCCACAATTCTGCCGCCTGGCCGATGCGTGAGTGCCCCCCGTTGTATCCGGCCAAGGCCAATTGGGGCTGGCCGCCGCCGCGCTCGCGCCCCAAACGCAAGTAGCTCAGACCGCGCGCGGCATTGACCTCGGGATCGAAGCCGTCCTCCCCCGTCGAGAAGTGAAACGGCATAACCTGAAACAAACCCATGGCGCCCGAAGGTGAGAGCGCATCCGGATCGCCACACGATTCGATTTGCATGACGGTGGCAACGAGGTTCGGGTCGAGCCCGAATCGAGCGGACCACGTCATGATTCTCTCCTGCCAATAGCGCACGGCCGGGTCGAAGAGGAGGGCAAGGGAGGACGCCTGGGGTGCGGCCTCCCGTGCCGGGAGGGAAGCAGCCAAAGGCTGCGGGGAGAAGACCTCGGCCGAGGCGAAGGCCGAGGCGACGAGCCAAGCCCCAAACGTCAGGGTGAGGGCTGCAAGGAGCGGTGCGGACAGCACGATCGAGCGTGGATGTCGAGGATCAAACCGTGTGTGCATTGCAGCCTCGCTCCGGCACAGGAGCAACTAGCCAACGTGACCATTGTTGCGGCGGGCGAATGTTGCACCCGGCGCGAGCGGAATGCTGCCGGCCTGGTGTTGATCGGCCGAGGCGGGCATCGGCGCCGTGTGTGGCATCGGGCGGGCGGCGCGGGGGGAGGCATGCGCCATGGCGGCGAACGGCGCCGGTTTCCGTGCCTGCGAGAACAAGCGCCGGCCGCCCATGGTGAGCGTGCCGATGAGCAGAATTCGGATGAGCCAAACCACGCCGGCTACGAACACGGGGACGAAGCCAAGCACCTGACGGCGAGTAAACAATTCGTGACCCAGGTCGGCCTGTCCCATCAGCGAGAGGGTGACGGCCCACCAGGTGAGAATGGCATTCATGCCGCCCGCCAGGAACCAGGCGGCCACCAGGTACCAGGTCTCAATGCGCTCGGCGTGGTCGCGCTGAGGCGTAAACAGCCGCGCCATCCCGCCGAAGTCGATGCCGCAGAAGGCCAGCGCCAGGACGGTCGCCAGTGAGAGGCGGGCCAGGCGCAAATTGCCGAGAAGGTCTTCCAGGGCGAATTGCGTTGTGCTGAAGTTGAAGACCTCAAAAGCTGCTAGCCCGAAGACGATGATCAGCCCGAAGGCCGCGCCCTGCTGGGGCCAGCGCAGGTTGAGGCGGGCAAGCCTGGCCGGGCGAGGCATCTCAGCCGAGAGCGGACGAGTGGATGTGATAGCGCTCATTTCAGTTCCTCCAAGAAGGATACCGGTCCGGGGATCTGTGTTACGGTTACAGTATAGAACATATGTTCTACCAGTCAAGAGGGCAAGTCCCGTGCCGCGGCCGATCCTCTTTGCCCCTCATATGGGGGATCTAGCTGCGAAAAGGTGCGTATCTGAGGGTGAGGGTGCGACTTGTCAGTCACTGCAAGACGGCCGTGTCCCGAGGAGGCGGAATCTGCGACCCGAAAGAACGGAGGGGCACGCCATGGCGTGCCCCAACACAGGACACTAGTCTTGGCCTCGAGCGTCAGAGATGTTCCTGCAGCGGGCTTGCGATGAAGGGGGTGTGTCGCAGGCGGGCACGGTGTGCATGGGGTCATCCGTAAGGCGTGCTGTGCTCTCTTCCAGATCGGATGATGCTTCACCCGATCAGGACGAGAGGCAAACTACACGCGCTCGATGATCGTGGCCGTCGCCATCCCGTGGCCGATGCACATCGTTTGCAAACCGTAGCGCCCGCCGCTGCGCTCGAGTTCGTGCAGCATCTTGGTCATCAGCACCGCACCTGTCGCGCCGAGCGGGTGGCCCAGCGCAATGGCGCCGCCGTTGGGGTTGACCCGCGCCGGGTCGGGACCGATCTTCTTCTGCCAGGCCAGCACGACCGTGGCGAAGGCCTCGTTGATTTCGATGACATCGATCTGATCCAGGCGCACCGCGGCGCGCGCGAGGATCTTGCGCGTGGCCGGCATGGGCCCGTCGAGCATGAGCACCGGATCGGAACCGACGACCGCCGTGGATACGATGCGCGCGCGCGGCGTGAGACGGTGAGCGCGCACGGCCTCGGCCGAGGCAAGCACCACCGCGGCCGCGCCGTCGCTGATTTGGCTCGAGTTGCCCGCGGTCACCACGCCGTCGGGTTTGAAGGCCGGCTTGAGGGCCGCCATCTTCGTGCGGTCGGGTGGCATGCGCACGCCCTCATCCTGAGCGAAGGTGCGCGTGACCGGCGCGCCGCCCTCCGGCACGTGGGTCACTTCCACTGGAAGTATCTGGGCCGCAAACCGTCCCTCGCGAATGGCCCGGCCGGCGCGCAAGTGGCTCTCGTAGCCAAAGTCGTCGATCTGATCGCGGGTCAGCCCCCACTTCTCAGCGATCAACTCCGCGCTCAGGCCTTGATGAATGAGGGGATACGGGAAGTCGCTCGGCCACGTAGAGGGCCAATCGGCGCCAATAGGCACGCGGCTCATCACCTCGATGCCGCCCGCGACCACTACCTGCATCTCGCCCGAGGCCACGGCCTGTGCCGCGAAGTGGATAGCTTGCTGGCTCGAGCCGCACATGCGATTGAGCGAGACGCCCGGAACGTGAACGGGATAGCCGGCCTTGAGCAGCGCCAGGCGGGCGATGTTCGCGCCCTGCTCGCCGATGGGTGAAACACAGCCGAGGACGACGTCCTCGATCAGGCCGGCCTCCAGGCCTGCCCGTTGTGGGGCTTCGCGCAGCACGGCCGCCGCGAGGTTGATCGGGGTAGTGGTCGACAGCGCGCCGCCGGGCTTGCCCACACCGACCGCGGTGCGCACGGCGCCGACGATGAAGACCTCATTCATGGAACCCTCCCTGGGTGGTTTGAGATGCGAGACGATGGAGATAGATGAGGACTGCCCGGTCTCCCGCCGCAACTCACGGGCGCGGCGCCTGGATGAGCCGCTTGAGCGCGGCGACACAGCATGTCGGTCAGTGTGAACAACGGACAGCGCTCGGCCAAGCCGTGCGGCCGGCGGCCCGTCTTTCGCAAGCGTCACTGGATATTGTGGAGGACACCGCCGGAGGGCTTAACCCGGCTGGCGCTTTTCCATGTCGCGAATCTTTTCGACCTGGCGTAGGTTCCACTCGTCCTGACTATAGGGCGTGGAGAACCAGGCGTCAAGTATCTCGCGCGCGACGGCTTCGGAGGTTGAGCGCAGGCTGAGAGCCAGCACGTTGGCATGGTTCCAGGTGCGCGCGCCGCGCGCGGTCTCGGCGTCGGCGCACAATGCGGCCCGGATGCCAGGCACCTTGTTGGCGGCCAGGCTGGCGCCGGTGCCGGTCCAACACATCACCACGGCTTCGTCGGCTGCGCCTGCAGCCACACGTTCGGCCGCGGCGCGCGTGACGTCTGGCCAATCGGCGCTCTGCGCCGGTGGGGGGCCGAGATAGGCCACCTGGTGGCCGCGGTGCTCGAGGTCGCGCCGCACCGCCTCCACCAAGGAAGTATTCTCGTCGGCACTCACGACAATTGGCTAGCTAGTCCTTCTCGCGCACCTTCGGCTATTCTAGCGCGCCTCTCGGCGGCGCAAGGCGGTGAGAATCTCGCGCGCCAGCCCGGGGCCAGAGTAGACTAGGCCCGTGTACACCTGCACCAATCGCGCGCCCGCCTCCAGCATGCGGCGTGCATCCTCCGCGCCCATAATCCCCCCTACGCCGATAATCGGCAGTCGGGCTCCGGTGTGAGCGTGAATGTAGGCGACCACTTCGCGAGCTCGTTCGCGCAGAGGCGCTCCGCTCAGGCCGCCGGCCTCCCCCGCGCGGGGCGAGTGCAGACCTGGGCGAGCAAGCGTGGTATTGGTCGCGATGACACCCTCAACGCCGTGAGCCAGCAGCCGGTCGAGGATCTCATCGAGTTCGGGCCAGGTGAGATCGGGCGCGAGCTTGACCAGCACCGGCAAGGGCCGGCCGCGACGCCTGGCGACGCGTTCACGCTCGCCTAAGACCGCCGGCAGCAATTGGTCGAGGTACGTGCGCGACTGCAGCTGCCGCACCCCTTGCGTGTTGGGCGAGCTGATGTTGACAGCCAGGTAGTCGGCCATATCCCCCAGATCGCCGACCAGCGCGCAATAGTCCGCCTGCGCGCGCTCAAGGGGTGTGTCGCGCCCCTTGCCCAGGTTAAGCCCAAGCACAAAATCCCGCTGGCGGGGTATCCGCGCCAAACGCGCGCACAATGCCTGCGCACCGCGGTTGGGGAAGCCCATGCGGTTGATCACGGCGCGGTCGGCCTGCAGGCGCATGATGCGCGGACGCGGGTTGCCGGGTTGCGCCTGTGGGGTGACGGTGCCCACCTCGATGTGCCCGAAACCGAGAAGTGCGAGGGCTGCCACTGCGTGCCCATCTTTGTCGTAGCCGGCGGCCAGGCCCAGCGGGTTACGAAAGGTCAGGCCGCAAAACTCCACTTGCTGGTCGCGCCCGGCCAGGTCGAATTGCCTGCGCAGCCATGCGCGGGATGGGGGGGTGGAGGCTGCGACGCGCAGCAGGGCGAGCGCCACGTGATGGGCGTCCTCCGGGTCGAGGCGGAAAAGGAGCGAACGCAGCACAGGGTAGATCGCCATGATCAAGATTCGCCGGTGTACGGCCCATGGCCGCACATCTAAGCCAGTCCGGAAAGAATGTCGCTCGCCTGTTGCTGGGTGACGGCGCCGCGCGCCTGCCAGTGCGCCAGCAGATCGCGCACACGCATCACAGCGTGCAACTCGACGCCGTGCTCGCGCAGCGTGTCATGCGCGCCGCCTTCGCGATCGATGAGCACCACAGCATCGGTGACGACCAGACCGGCCGCGCGCAGCTTCTCCAGCGCTTCAATCTTCGCCCCGCCGGTCGTGGCCACGTCGTCAATGATCACCACCTGCTCGCCGGCGCGATACTCGCCTTCGATCGTGGCGTGCGTGCCGTAGTCCTTGGCCTCCCGCCGAGGATAGACCATCGGCCAATTTCCCTGAAGCGCGATCGCGGTGGAAATAGGCAGCGCGGCGTACGGCAAACCGGCCAGTCGCGCGAAGCGCAATCGGCGCAGGAGCGGCAGGTAGGCCTCGGCCGCGCGCGCCAGCAGGCGCGGATGAGAGGCCAGGCGGCGCAGGTCGAAGTAGATGGGCGAGGTCTTGCCCGACTTGAGAGTGAATGTGCCCAATTGCACGCAGCCCGAGGCAAGCAAATCGTCGGCCAGCGCGAGTGAGGCAGACAGCGCGCGAGGGGGGCCGCTACTGGCGGGGCGCGCCGGCGTGGACTCGTGCTGGATGTTGGCCACCTCATCCCGCAACTGGGCCGCGGCGCGCGATGGGTCGGTGGCCCGCGCCAGCGAGCGCGAGACAGCGATCAACATTCCCATGCCATCGGAGCGCAACCCGGCGGCGAGGGCCTGCTGCAGGTCCGCGCCCTGGGCGCCGACTCCGGGAGCCAGGATCCATAAGTCGGGCGCGAGGGCACGGATGCGGGCGAGGGCCTCGAGCTGTGTGGCACCGACCACCAGGCCGACATTGCCGCGTGTGTTCCAGGATGAGGCCAGGCCGGCAATGTGCTCATACAAGCGCAGGGGCTCGCGCGCAATGGTTGGCCCTTGGATCGCGAGCGGGAGCTCTTGGATGGCCGCCGAGCCTGGGTTCGATGTACGGCACAGGAGGAAAGCGCCCTTTTCGCGATTGACAATGAATGGTTCGATCGCATCCTGGCCAAGATAGGGTGAGAGGGTGATCGCATCGACACCCAGTGTCTCCAAGGCGGAGGAGGCATAGGCCTGGGCGGTGGAGGCGATGTCGCCGCGCTTCGCGTCGAGGATCACGGGGATGCGCGAACCCAGGCGGTCGGATTGGGCCTGCACAGCCACGACGACCTCGCGCAGAAGAGCCCAGCCCGCGGGTCCCAGGGCCTCAAAGAACGCGGCGTTGGCTTTGAAGGCAGCGGCGTAGGGCGCGGTTTGTTCGATCAGCCGCAGGCAGGAACTGCGCGCCCCTTCAAGCGTGGGTTCGGGCAGGTCTGCCAGGTGCGGGTCGAGCCCCACGCACAGCAGCGAGGAGCAGTCCAGGACGCGTTTCTCGAGGAAGGAGAAGAAGGTTTCCATCAGGCTTTGCCCAGCACCATCGCCAGCAGCGCCATGCGCGTGAACAGGCCGTATTCCATTTGGCGGAAGTAGGCGGCGCGCGGATCCTGATCCACCTCCATGGCAATCTCCCCCACGCGCGGCAGCGGGTGCATGACTATCATCTCTTCTTTGGCCTTCTTGAGCAAGTCCGGTGTGATGACGTACGACCCGCGCACGGCTTCGTAGGCGGCCTCACTTTCCAAGCGTTCCTTCTGGACCCGAGTGACGTAGAGCACATCCGTCTGTGGAAGCACGTCCTCTAGGCGGGTCGATTCGCTCTGGTCCAGACCTTGCGCACTGAGTTCGCTGATCAGAGCGCTGGGCATGCACAGAGCCTCGGGCGCCACGTAATTGAGGCGCACTTTGAAAAGCGAAAGCAGACGGGCCAACGAGTGGACTGTGCGCCCGAACTTGAGGTCACCGAGCATGGTCACGGTCAGCCCGTCGATACGCCCCAGTTCCTGCTTGACAGTGAATAGGTCGAGCAAAGCCTGGGTGGGGTGTTCGCCGATCCCGTCGCCGGCATTGATCACTGGCTTGTGCGCGTATTGAGCGGCGGTGGCGGCCGAGCCCACCTCCGGGTGGCGGATGACGATGACATCGGCATAGCACTCGAGAGTGCGCACCGTATCGGGCAGCGACTCGCCCTTGGCTACCGAGGAATAGCGCACCTCATTGATCTGGATCACGCTGCCGCCCAGCCGTTCCATGGCCGCGACAAAAGAAGAGGAGGTTCGCGTGGAGGGTTCGTAGAACAGATTGGCCAGGATCTTGCCCTTGAGCAGGTCGAAGGTGCCTACCCGCTCGACCATCGTGCGCATCTCGTGAGCCACCGCAAAGATGTATTCGAGGTCCTCGCGGTTGAACTGGCTCACGGTAAGGATATCTCTGCCGTACCAAGGGGCGCTGCGCTGATCGCCGAAGGGCAGGTGTGGGTTATTTGCGGGTGTGGCCATTGAGCCTCCTTAGGATGAAGGGTGGGTCCGTTTCCGGATCTATCCAAAGCTGCTTCGTTGGGCTGCGCCCTCCTCGCAATGACAACCCAACGGCCTAGCCAAACACATTGCGCCCATATCCTGGTGCGGCCCGAACCTCACCAGCGCGCACGACTTCGTGCCCACGCAAGACCACTCGCGTGACGCGCCCGCGCAGCGGATACCCCTCGAATGGTGACCAGCCACAGCGTGAATGCATTTCGGCGGCACAGACCTCCCAGCGCGCACGCTCGTCCACTTCCACCGACGTCTGAGGCTGGGCGCGCAGGCCGAAGATCCGTCGCGGATTGTTCGCCATGCGTTCGACGAGCATGGCGCGGGTCAATCGTCGCTCGTGGACCGCGCCGAGCAACAGCGCCAGCGCTGTCTCCAACCCGGGGAAGCCGGGCGGGGGCGTCGGGCCGTCCTTTTCGGCCAGTGTGTGTGGTGCATGATCGCTGGCGAAGCAATCGATCACACCTAGGTTCTTCCACAATGCCTGCTGGTCAGCGCGGGAGGCCAGGCGCGGCCGCACTTCGCCACGGCCAGGACCGAGCGCTGGCAGATCCTCTTCGCATAAGAAGAGATGATGAGGTGTCACCTCGCACGTGACGCGCCAGCCACGCTGCTTGGCCAGGCGCACCAGGGCGATCTCGTCGGCGCGGCTGAGGTGGGCTACGTGCAGCCGGCGGCCATGCAGGTGAGCCAAGGCCATGACCATTGCCAGGCTACGCCCCTCGGCATGGGCAACGATTGGGCGGGTTGGCGGCCAGTGAGCCAGGTGAGCGGCGATGGCCGTGAGTTCGTCGAGGCGTAAAGGCCCGTAGGTCTGATCCAGGTACAGCTTGAGCCCCGCCGTGCGACCTGCCATGCCGGCGGCCTGCGGCACGTTGTCCACCGAGCCGCCCAGGTACAGTCCAAAGTCGCAGCGCGCGCCGGCCTTGGCCGCGGCCTGCGCCGCCGCCAGCGAACGGGCATCCACCACGGGAGGTTGAGTGTTGGGCATGGCCAGCACCAGCGTAAACCCACCCGCCAGGGCCGCAGCGGTGCCGCTGGCCCAGTCCTCCTTGTGCGTCGCGCCCGGTTCGCGCATGTGCACGTGCGGGTCGATGAGCCCCGGGAGTTTTAACACGCCTGCCTCTTCGCATGCCCGGCGGCTGGCACCAGGCAAAAAAAGAGAGCCTTTCGGCTCTCGAGGGAGGTCGTGCGCAAGAATGGGGGCAACATGGCGGGTGGAACTCTGTGTGGCGCAATCGGGGGAAATGGCGTCCGGCCCATAGGGTGGTCGGGCGCGATTGTACCCCATGCGCCCCAAGCGTCAAGGGCCAGTGGCGCGCGGGACCCGGTCCTCGGAGTCGGCCAGTTGGATCTGATTGCGGCCCCGATCTTTGGCCCGGTACAAGGCGCGGTCGGCGACGTCTACCAGGCCAAAGGCGTCCTTGGCGTCTTCTCCCAGGCCGGCGATACCCTGGCTGACCGTAGGCGATGGCATCTGCCGGCCCAGCGAGTCGACCGGGCGCAGTTCGGCCAGCGTGCTTTGAATACGATTGGCGACCGACATGGCCTGCGTGCGGGTCGCGTTGATGAGGGCGATGGAAAACTCCTCGCCGCCCCAGCGACCCAGCAAGTCTCCGTGTTTGATGTGGCGGCGGATGGCGTCCACCGTGCTCAGCAGGGCGGCGTCGCCAGCCACGTGACCGAACTGGTCGTTGTATTCCTTGAAGTGATCGATATCCAGCATGACCAGGCTGAGTTCGCCGCGCGTGGCGCGCACCTGGCCCACCGCTGCCTCCAGTTCGACCACGAATGCACCGTGGCTGAGCACCTGGGTCAGGCTGTCGCGGCGTGCCTGTTCGCGCAGCGCTTCGTGCTGCCGCGCGTTGAGGATGGCGTTGGCCAGTTGCTCAACAATGATCTGCAGGACAAACTGATCGTCTTCGCTAAAGGCCCCCACCCGCGTGGCTTGCACATCAAGCATGCCCAACAGGGTGCCAGCCGAAAGGATTGGCAAAGTCATCTCGGCGCGGATGCCGGGCAGGCTGTCGACCTCCAGATAGTATTCATCCTCATGCACGTTCTGGGAGAGGTAGGGGCGCTGCGTAATCATCACATGGCTGTTGATGCTCTTGGCGGCGATCGAGACGCGGTCGCCCTGAGCGACCTGGCGGCGGCCGAGCGGCCCGGAGCCGCCCACGAAGCGGGCGGTGCGGCCCTCATCTTCGATGATCAGAATATGTGCGTGTTCGAACCCCAAGCGCGCCGCCAGAAGATCGCATACCCGATTGTAAAGCACCGCCGGATCGAGAATCGAACTGATCTCGGTCCCCACCTCGCTGACGGTCATAAGCAGCGAGCGTTGGTGCTGCAAGGCGGCGAAAGCGCTGGCGTTTTCGAGCAGCGAGCCGAGCAGCGTGGCCAGAGTCTCGCCGAAGGCCTTCTCGAGCGAGGAGGCCCGGTGGGCCTCCTCGAACAGGAAGAGGAGAACCCCGTGGAATTGATTGGACAGGCTCAGGCGAAAGATCACCAGCGATTTGACCGCGGGGGGAACCCCTTGCTCGTACAGGTCGCGCCGTTCGATGGCAATGTCGTCGAGCGACAGCGGGCCGGACACCTCGCGTACCTCTGCCAGCCAGGGCGCGGGGAAGAGCGCCCCGGAGCTCATGCCCTGTCCGTCCAGCCCATCCTGGGCGGCCAGGCGCAGCCCATCGGCCTCCGCGACGAAAACAGCCACCGCGTGCGCCAACACGAGTTGGCGTGTTTCTTTGCAGGTGCGCTGCAGCAGGGCTTGGGTGTCACGCTCGGTGGCCAGGCGGGCGGCCAATTGGGCGAGCAGGCCCATCTGGCTGCCCTCTTCCTTAATATGTTGATACAGGCGCAGCCGTTCCAGGGCCAGGGCCGCATAGTGAGAGAAGGTGTGCGTCTGGCGCATCTCGACCGTGGTCAGCTCGCGGTCGGGGGCCTCCACCGCCGCGACGCCGATCGCTTCCTGGTCGGCATAAATCGGCACGAGCAATGCGCTGGCCAGCCCCAGCGAACGCAAAGTGGGGTCGTCGTGCACCACCCGCGGCGCGGCTTCCAGCGGCGGGCCCTGCTCGGGCAGGCTGAGCTCGGGCAGCGTGTCGGGTTGCGCGCCGCACGAGGCCGAGGGCACAAACGCGCCGGTGGCGCGATCGACCAACCAGACGATGCCGCGGCTCACGCCCAGCGAGCGCGCGAGGTAGGTGACCAGCGTGGAGGCCACCTCTTCCGGTGTGCGGGTGGTCAACATGGCGCTCGAGCATTCAAGCAGAGTCTCGAGCCCGTTGAGCAGCTTCTCGCGGCTTTCGATGAGGGAGATGATCTCGGGCGACATGCCCGGGCTGGGTTTGAGGTGGCCCTCGTGGGTGCGCCCTTCGGCGAAGGCCTCGTTGGCCTCTACCAACTCCTCCAGCGGGCGGAAGACGTGACTGTTGAAGAGCGCCAACTCGAGGATCAGCAAGAAAACGAGGAGCGCTATCATGACGCTCAGGCCGAGGAAGATCGTCCGGCTGACCGCCAGATTGAAGGCACTTTGGGAGACGACGTAGTGCGCGACCCATTGCGGCTGCCCAGCAGGGCGCGGGCTGGCCAGGAGACGCGCCATATCGAAGGCGCGGCCCGTGCGCAGGTCCAGCTCGAACAGGCCTTGGCGGCACGCGGGGTCTGGGTTGCCGCTGCACGCCCCGTCCGGCTGCGGGGGCTGGCTGTCGGGAAGCACCGCGGCCCACGGCCGGTTGATGTAATCGCCGTGGGTCGAGGCCACGATCGTGCCCTGGCCATCGGTAATGAGCATCATGCTGGAGGGTATGCGCCGGGCGCGGAAGAAGGAGTCGAGCTCGGCCTGCAGCTCAGGCAGGTCGGCGGCCCGGTCGAGGCTCCCGCCCAGTGAATACACCAGCTCGGCCATGTGATCGCCCAGCAGTTCGCGTGAGAGATTCCCCGCTTGCTGGGTAATGACAAGGACGCCGGCCAGCGTGGCCAGAATCACCACCAGGATATTGATCGCAAAGAATTGACTACGCAGACGGGCAAACCACGAAGAGCTCAAGGCTCCGCGCGAGGCGGCTCCAGGGCAGAACTCAGATTGCCATTTAGTATAGCGTTCCGTACTGCAAATGAAAAGCGTACAACTGTACCGAATCGTTGCCCGGGCCTCTCATCCATGCAGGGCGAGGGTGCCCAGGCTTGCGTCATTGGTGTTGAGCGCGCGGCCCCTCTGCATGTGCAGCGCAGGGGCTATGCCGGCGGCGTGCCGGTGCGCCAGCGGGCGAGGATGAGGCGCGTGGAGGGAAAGGCCAGATCGGGCAACTCATTGGGGCCGAAGAAGGAGGCCCGCTCGGCATCGTCGCCGGGCTGTGGCACCCCACTTGCAACGGTGCCCTCGAAGACGATCAAAATATCCGCGCCCTCTACCTCGCTTTGCCTCGCGATGACATCTCGCAGTTGCAGGTCGTTCACCTCCAGCCCTGTCTCTTCTCGGCATTCGCGGGCCGCCGCCTGGCGTGGGTCTTCGCCCACCTCCACGTAACCCGCCGGGACCGACCACTTGCCGCGCTCGGGCGAGACCCCGCGCTGGATGAGTAGAACTTTGCCCTCGCGGACGATGAAGACGCCCACCGCAACTTTCGGGTCCTCGAAATGGATGTAGGCGCAGCGCGTGCACACCGCGCGCAGGCGACCAAAGGCCGGGCGCGCCTCGGTGGGCGCGCCGCAGCGAATACAGAAGCGCACGGGTTCGCGCGGCGTCATCGCCGAACTCGGCGCGCGAGCAGGGCCGCGACGGCTAGCGCCAGAGCGAGAACGGCCAACCCGGCCTCGATCAGGCGCAGCGGGCTGATGACGGCCGGCGCAGTCGACACGGCTGCGGGCGCGGTCAACTCCATTGGCGGTTCGGCGGTGGGTGGGGTCAGGGTTGGGCTTTCGGCTCCCCCGCCCAAAGGCAGGAGCGCCTCGTCCTCAGCCGTCGGAGTAGGCATCGGCGTGAAGGGTGAGCTCAAACGGGAGGCTTGGGCGGGCGCAGGAGTCGCGGTGGGACTGGACGACTTCTCCTGGGGGAGAGGCGCGGCACCCGCAGTCTCGGTGGTCGAACCGCTGCGTGCCAGTGCGCCGCCAGGCGTCGTCTGGTCCGCCTGATTGTCGGTTGCGGCGCGTGGTTCGGGCCCGGTGGGCGCAGCCATGAAGCCCGGCGCCATCTGCAACTCGGCGGCCGGCATGGCCGGGGCCGCCACGCGCGCGGCGATGAGCCCGCCACCTGCAAGATCCGTGACGGCAACCACAGCTAAGGCAAGTGTCGCCAACGCCGAACCCCAGGCCAACACGAATCCGCGCGAAGGATGCGGGCGAGCCCGCCCGGCCATTTCCGCCGTCAGGGTGAAGTTGCGAGGCAGACGAACCGGCGGCAGGGCGCGCAGCGCCTCTCGTACCCCACGCAATTCCTCCAGGGCGCGCGCGAGAGAGGCCTCGCGCTGCAATCGCCGAAGCAAGACCTTGCGTTCGGAGTCGCTCAACTGGCCGTCGAGGTATGCCGAAAGGTGCTCAAGGTCGCGCGCAGGAAGGGAGGTCGAGGGTTTCATGCCGAAGCCTTACCCTCAAGACGAAATGCCTCCGGAAGAAGTTCCCCGCGCAGGGCGAGGCAATCGCGCAGGTTGGCGCGAGCACGCGCCAGCCGGCTCTTGACCGTGCCCAGCGCAGTCTGCATCACCGCGGCCACCTCGCTGTAATCCATCGCCTGCACATCGGCCAGGAGCACCACTGCCCGCTGTTCGTCGGTCAGGCGGCGTAGGCAGTCCTCGATTGCGCGGCGCATCTCACCGCGGGTGAGGTGGTCTTCGGGCGTCTCTCCCGGGTCGGCGGGCTCGAAGGCCCGCCCGCTGTCGTTCTCGCCGTCGGAAGCGGCCAGGGCATCGAGCGAAACGGACGGCCTGCGTTTGCGGCGGCGCAATTCGTCATAGCAGGCATTGGTCACGCTGCGCAAAATGTAGGCGCGCAGCGAGCCGCCGCGGAAGTCGCGCAGGTGGCGGTAAAGGGAGAGAAAGGATTCCTGGGTGACGTCGGCCGCGGCTTCGCTGTCGCCCAGCATGCGCGAGGCGAGCGCGTAGGCCCGGCCCTGGTGAGCCAGCACCAGGCGGTTGAACGCGTCCAGGTCACCCTGTTGGGCGTCGCGAAGGAGGGCGGCTTCGTCCATGAGGTCGGCGTCGTGCAAGCTCTTTCCGCAACAATCTGTGCCTGCACCGGCAATCATACCCCAGAGAGGCACGCGCCATTGCGCCAGGTGAGTGAAGTACAATGGCGAGGCCTGATCCCTCCGCACAGGCGCAGCGCGGAGTGCTTCCCTCCAGCGCGGAGGTCACCGATGTCGCTTCGACCGTCCCCAATTGCCGGGACGTGGTACCCCGCCGGTGCGCGAGAACTCGCGGCCAGTGTGGATCACTTCCTCGCGCAGGCCGAGGTCCACCCGCCCAACGGCCGAGTGATCGGCATCCTTGCACCGCACGCCGGTCACCGCTACTCGGGCGCGGTGGCCGCGCACGCCTTCAAGTGCTTGGCAGGCACGCTGGCCGATTTGGCTGCGGTCGTCTCGCCCATGCACACTTCGCATCATGCGCCGGTGCTCACCACAGCGCATACTGGTTACGCCACGCCGCTGGGGGAGATCCCGGTGGACGCGGCCGCGCTCGAACAGCTGAGCGCGGGTCTCCAGGTGCGGATCGGTGTGGGCCTGGCGCGGGTGCGCCGCGACGAGGAGCACTCGCTCGAGATTGAGCTGCCCTTCTTACAGCGCGTGCTGGGTGCCTTCCATTTGTTACCGGTCATGATCCTCGATCAGACCCCCAAGATGGCTGAAGCGCTGGGACACGCACTGGCGGAGGTGCTCGCCGATCGCCGGGCGGTGCTCGTGGCCAGCTCGGATCTTTCCCATTTCTATCCGAAGCCGGTGGCGGAAGCACTCGACCGCGAGATGCTCGCGCGCATTGCCGCTTTCGACCCGCTGGCCGTCATGCGCGCCGAAGAGGAAGGCCGCGGGTTCGCCTGCGGGCGGGCCGCCGTGGCCGCGGTGCTGTGGGCCGCGCGCGATCTGGGCGCCAACCGCGTGAGCCTCCTCCAGTATGCCACGTCCGGCGCGGTGACCGGCGACCTCGAATCGGTGGTGGGTTACGGCGCGGCCGTCATTTGGCAGGAGACCGGGTCCATGCCCGGCCGAGAGGATCGACCCCGGTGAGCGCCTTCAGCCTGATGGATATGCTGGGCCTGGCCGGTCTGCTTCTGGCCAATGCGTTCTTCGTGATGGCCGAGTATGCCCTGGTCAGTGCACGCAGCACGCGCCTGGAAGAAATGGAGCGCCAGGGCGTGCGCGATGCAGCGCGCGCCCGCCGAATGTTGCGCGACCCCCAACGCTACATCGCCACCACCCAGCTCGGCATCACCATCGCCGGCGTCGGGATGGGCTGGGTGGGCGAGCCGGCCTTCGCCTTCTTGCTTGAACGGGTGCTGGGTGTACCTCTGCGCGGGCTGGGGGAAACGGCGGCGCGCAGCCTTTCGGCGCTGACGGCGTTCGTGCTGGTGACCTTCCTGGCAGTGGTGCTCAGCGAGCTCGTGCCGAAGTCGCTCACCCTCGACAACCCGGAGCGTATCGCGGTGCGCATCGCCCGCCCGCTGGAAGTGCTCAGCCGCATCGGCCGGCCGCTGGTCTGGCTGCTCGAGCGCTCGGCCAGCCTTGTGGCGCGGCTGCTCGGCGCCTCCGGCTCGGCCCGCCGCGTGGCGGCCTACTCGGTGCAAGAACTCAAGTTGCTGGTCGAAGCGGCCCAACGCAGCGGCACGCTGGAGGACAGCGAGCGGGCCATGCTGCATGCGGTGTTCGATTTCGGCGACCTGCGCGTGCGTGAGGTGATGATCCCGCGCACCGAGATGGTTGCCGTTCCGGCGGCGAGCACGGTCGACGAGCTGATCGCCATCGCTATCCAGCATCCGTACAGCAAGTTCCCGGTTTACGAGGGCACGCCCGACCAGGTCATCGGCATCGCCCACATCAAGGACCTGATGCGGGCGCGCCACGGGCCCGGCCAGGTGGCCACCGTGCACGGCCTGATGCGCGAAGCGTTGTTCGTCCACGAGAGCCTGCGCGTGCAGGATCTGCTCGCGCGCTTCCGCGCCAGCCGCCAGCACCTGGCGGTCGTTTTGGATGAGTATGGCGGCACGGCCGGGCTGGTGACGTTGGAGGACCTGCTCGAGGAAATCGTCGGCGAGGTTTCGGATGCCTTCGACCGCACCCCGCCTCCGGTCAAGCGCCTGCCGGATGGCAGCGCGCTGGTGGATGGGCTGATGCTCATCGAGGAGGTCAACCAGGCCCTCGGGCTGCACCTGGAAGATGCCCACTACGACACCCTGGCCGGATACATGCTCGGGCGGCTCGGCCGCATTGCCCGCCTGGGCGATGAGGTTGAAGTGCACGGCATGCGTCTGCGGGTTGAGGCGATGGACGGCCGGCGCATCGCGCGCCTTTCAGTTCGCCCGGCCGCGCCCGCTGCAGCGCCGGAGGCCGCGCCGTGACCCGCTACGTGGAGGTGGCGGTCAACCTGCCCCGCGTGCTTGGTACATTCCACTACCATGTGCTGCCCGATCTGGCCGAGGAGTTGCGCCCGGGCCATCTGGTGACAGTCCCTTTTGCCAGTCAACGCGTGCAAGGAGTCGTTCTGGCCGATGTGGATCAGCCGGAGGTGGCCGAGACTCGGCCGGTGGAGGGGCTGCTCGACCGCGAGCCCGTGCTGACCCCCGCCCAACTCGGCCTCGGCCGTTGGCTCAGCGCGACATATGGTGCCTCGCTCGGAGAGTGTTTCGAATTGATGCTTCCGCCCGGTCTGGGCCAGAGGGCCCAGAGTTTGTATACGCTTGGCGATCCGGACTTTGTGGGTGTGGACCCGGTACAGAAGCGGCTCATCGCGCTGTTGGCCGAACGCGGGCCGCTGCGCAGCGGGCAGTTGGCGCGCGCCTTCCCTCGCGCCTCGTGGGAGCGTGAAGCAGCGCGCCTGGTGAAGCACGGGGCTGTGAGGCGAACCTCCATCCTGCCTCCGCCGGAGGTGCACGCCAAACATGTGCGCACGGCGCGCCTCGCCGTTTCGCTGGAGGCGGCCCACGCCGCGGCCCAGCGCATGCGCCAGACGGCTCGCGCCCAAAGCCGGGCCGCGGCCGAGCGGCGCGCGCGCGTGCTTGAATTTCTGGCGGCCGAGCGCACCTCGGTCGAGGTGAGTTGGGTCTACGCCCACAGCGGCAGTACGCTGGGCGATCTGAAACTGCTGGCCGACACCGGCCTGGTGGACCTGGACGATCAAGAAGTCTGGCGCGACCCGCTCGCCGGCCGGGTGTTTGCTGCGGATACCGCGCTCGAGCTTACTCCGGACCAACGAAGCGCGTGGTCCCAGGTTCGCCAGGCGCTGGCTGCGGGCGACGGGCGCGCCATTCTCTTACATGGTGTGACCGGTTCTGGCAAGACCGAAATCTATTTGCGCGCGGTGGCCGAGGTGCTCGCCCGCGGCGGGCAAGCCATCGTCCTGGTCCCGGAAATCGGCCTCACTCCGCAGACACTGCAGCGATTTGGGGCGCGCGTTATGCACGGACTGGGCGTGATGCACAGCCGCCTCTCGGAGGGCGAGCGCTACGACACCTGGCGCCGCGCGCGGTCCGGCCTGATCGAGGTGATGCTCGGCCCGCGCAGCGCGCTCTTCGCGCCGCTGCCGCGGGTGGGCCTGATCGTGGTCGACGAGGAACACGACGAATCGTACAAAGCGAATCGCGCCCCGTTCTTCCATGCCCGCGATACCGCCCTGGAGTACGCGCGCCAGTTGAACGTGCCCTGTGTGCTCGGATCGGCGACGCCGGACGTCGTGACCTTTGCCCGCGCGAAGGAGGCACGTCTGACCTACCTGGCGCTACCCGAGCGGGTGCCCTTCGCCGGCGTGCGTGGGGGGGCGTTGCCCGAGGTGCGAGTGGTGGACATGCGTCAGGAACTGCGCGATGGCAATCGTTCGATCTTCAGCCGGGCGCTTTCTCTGGCACTGGGCGAGTGCCTCGAGCGCGGCCAGCAGGCCATTCTCTTCCTCAACCGGCGCGGCGCGGCCACGGCGCTCTTTTGCCGTTCGTGCGGCCAGTCGGTGAGCTGCCCGCGCTGCGGGCTGCCGCTCACCTTCCACGCCGCGGCGCCGGCGGCCGGCGAGGAGGGGGCCCGCGGGCGCCTGCGCTGCCATCACTGCAACTATCAACGCGCTGTTCCACCTCGCTGCCCCACCTGTTCCAGCGAGGTGCTGAGGCCGCTGGGCGTGGGCACGCAACGCGTGGAGGCAGAAGTGCTGCGCGACTTCCCGCGCGCGCGCGTCTTGCGCTGGGATGTGGACACCACGCGCACCCAGGACGCGCACGAGATCTTGCTCGAGCACTTCGCGGCAGGCCGGGCGGAGGTGTTGGTCGGAACGCAAATGGTGGCCAAAGGCCTCGACCTCCCGCGCGTGACGCTGGTCGGTGTCATCCTGGCCGAGGTCGGCCTCTTTCTGCCGGACTATCGCGCCAGCGAGCGCACCTTTCAGGTGCTCACCCAAGTCATTGGCCGTGCCGGGCGTAGCCCGCGCGGCGGTCGGGCCATTCTGCAGACCTTCCAGCCGGATCACTACGCGATCCGGCTGGCGGCTGCCCAGGACTACAACGGGTTCGCCAGCGTGGAACTCGACCAGCGGCGGCAGCTCGGCTACCCGCCCTACACCCGCCTGGCGCGCCTAATTGTCACAGCCAACTCTCGCGAGCAGGCGCAGCAGGCGGCGGAAGCGTTGGCGGGTGCGGTGCGCGCCGCGATCGCCGCGGGCGAGCATCGTCAAACCGAGATCGTCGGGCCGGCGCCCTGCTTCTTTGAGCGCGAGGTGGGCCGCTATCGCTGGCAGGTCGTGGTGCGCGGACCGCACCCGCGGCAGGTCATCCCGGCGGAACTGCCGGAGAACTGCACCTTGGATGTGGACCCGGTTTCGCTGCTGTAGCCGGCCGCTGGAGTGGCGGCTTTTGACGGCCCAAGGCGGGCGTGGTATACTGGCAATCACTCCCGCCAAGAGGCGGGAGAATTTCTGCCCCGAACGGGGTTGCCCTCACCGAGGGCCATCACTCACGCGGTGGACCTGCTCGTGCGTGCTCTTCAGCGATAACGGCTGCAGAGCGAGCGAGCGGGGATGAAACCGCGGAGGTTGAACGCAAAGGAGTCCTCATGGCACTGGTCTCGCTGAAATCCCTCCTCGAGGCCGGGGTGCACTTCGGCCACCGCACCGAGAAGTGGCACCCCAAGATGAAGCCCTACATCTTCACCGAACGCAACGGCGTTCACATCATCGACCTGCAGCAAACGCTGTCGTCGCTTTCGACCGCATATGCCATGGTGCGCGACAACGTGGCCGCGGGCGGCACGCTGCTGTTCGTGGGCACCAAGCGCCAGGCGCAGGATACGATCGAGACCGAAGCCACGCGCTGCGAGATGCCCTACGTCGTGGATCGCTGGCTGGGCGGCACGCTCACCAATTGGCGCACCATCAAAGAGCGCATCGACGAGCTCGATCGCCTGGAGAAAATGGAAGCGGCCGGCGACTTCGGGCGCATCACCAAGAAGGAAGGCCTGATGCTGCGCCGGCGCATGGCGCGCCTCAGCCAGCGCCTGGGCGGCCTGCGCCGCTTGAACGGGCTGCCTTCGCTCATCTTCGTAATTGATGTTTACCGCGAAGCGACCTCCATCCACGAGGCCAATATCCTCCGCATCCCGGTGGTGGCGCTGGTGGATACCAATTGTGACCCGCGCGACATCGATTACATCATCCCCTCCAACGACGATGCCATCCGCGCTATTCGCCTGCTGACCGGCAAGATGGCGGATGCGGTGGTCGAAGGGCGCGCGCTGCGCAAGGATCAGGAGCTGCCCGAGACGGCTGAAGCGGCTGCCCCCGAGCCGAAGGACGAGGATCTGCTCGGCGAAGCCACCCTGGCCAAGATGCGCGAGGCCGCTGCCCCGGCGGCGTCCGAGGAAGCCAAGTGAGCCCCGCCATAGAAATCAACACTGCCCACGTCAAACAACTGCGGGAAGCCACCGGCGCTGGCGTGCTCGACTGCCGCAAGGCATTGGTCGAGACGAAGGGCGATTTTGAGAAGGCGGTCGTATACCTGCGCGAGAAGGGTTTGGCGACCGCCGCCAAGCATGCCGGACGGGAAGCGCGCCAGGGTGTGCTCGACCTGTACAGCCACGGCAGCGGCCGGGTGGGCGTGATGGTCGAGGTCAATTGCGAAACCGACTTCGTGGCCCGCACCGAGGAGTTCCGCCGGTTTGCCCACGAAGTGGCGCTGCAGATTGCTGCGGCCAACCCACGCTACGTGGACGTGGCGGATGTGCCAGCCGAGGCGCTGGAGGCCGAGCGCGCACGGGCCCGCGCGCGCGCGCGCGAAGAAGGCAAACCGGAAAATGTGTGGGACCGCATCGCCGAGGGCATGCTCGAGAAGTTCTACGCCGAGGCCTGCCTCTTGCGCCAGCCGTACGTGCGCGACGACAAGCGCACCGTCGGCGACTTGCTCAAAGAGGCCATCAGCACCACCAAAGAAAACATTCTCATCCGGCGCTTCACGCGCTGGGAGGTCGGAGAGACCGCCGAATAGCATGGCGCGGGTCAGCCCAAAGGCTGACCCGCTTTCTCATCGGCCGCACACCTGGTACGGCGCCGGGCGGCCGGGGGCACCCCTGGCGGTGAGGAGGGATGGATGACTCTGCATTTTGAACGCATCCTGCTCAAGCTGGGCGGCGAGGCTTTGGCCGGACCCGGGGGCACCGGCATCGACCCGGCTTGCGTCGACGACCTGGCCCTGCGCATCCGTGGCGTTCAGGAGCTGGGGGTGCAGGTGGGCGTGGTCATCGGCGCCGGCAATCTGTGGCGCGGAACGCGCGGCATGGCGCGCGGCATGGAACGCGCCACGGCCGACTACATGGGCATGGTGGCCACCGTCATCAACGCGCTGGCCCTGATGGACGCCCTCGAGCGCAACAAGGTCATCACCCGCGTTCAATCGGCGATTGAGATGCGGGCCGTGGCCGAGCCCTACATTCGCCGCCGCGCGATCCGCCACCTGGAGAAGGGGCGAGTGGTCATCTTCGGCGGAGGCACGGGCAACCCGTACTTCTCGACCGACACGGCGGCCGCGCTGCGGGCCATGGAAGTGGGCGCGGGCGTCCTGATCAAAGCCACCAAAGTGGATGGCGTCTACGACGCCGACCCCCAGCAGGTTCCCTCCGCCCATCGCTTCGACCGCCTGACGTACATTGAGGCCCTCAACCGGCGCGTGGGCGTCATCGACAGCACCGCCATCTCACTGTGCATGGACAACAACCTGCCCATCCTAGTGCTCGACCTGTGGCAGACGGGCAGCCTGGAACGGGCGGTGCGCGGCGAAAGCGTCGGCACGCGCATCGCCGCCGATTAGGGCCAGCTGAGAGGCTGCCCGGCCCCTCGGGCCGGCCGCGCCGCGCACGCACTTGAGTGGTTTACCAAACTCGTCCTTTTGGGTTATCCTTACAGAACGCGGAGGTCGCACGCGCGACTCCGGCGGCCATTCCTCAGGAGTAGCGCATGGTCAAAGAGGCACTGTCCGAGGCTGAGGCGCGCATGAAGGGTGCGACCAAGACGCTCGAGGAGAGCCTGGCCACGGTGCGCACCGGACGTGCCAGCCCGGCCATCATCGAGAAGCTGGAAGTGGAGTACTACGGTACGCCCACTCCGCTCATGCAGTTGGCGACCATTTCGGCGCCCGAACCGCGCCTGCTCACCATCAAGCCGTTCGACCCCGGTTCGCTCAAGAACATCGAGCGCGCCATCCTGGCCTCCGACCTGGGGCTGACCCCGGGCAACGACGGCAAGCTCATCCGCCTGGTGATTCCCGCGCTCAACGAAGAGCGGCGCCGCGAATTGGTCAAGGCCACGCACCACCGGGCGGAGGAGGCGCGTGTGGCCATACGTAACGTGCGGCGTGATGTGCACAACGATCTGCGTGAATTCGAAAAAGAGAAACTCATCTCCGAAGATGACCTCAAGCGCGGCGAAGATGATCTGCAGAAGATGACCGACAAGATGGTCGAGAAGGTGGACGACCTCGCGAAACGAAAAGAAGCGGAGATCATGGAGGTCTGAGGTGCGCCACGGCGGCGCGGCCACGGACTCCACGGAGCGAACCTTGGGCACGACGACCCCCCGCGCGGAGACCCCCAGCACACCGGTGCCGGAGGGGCTGCCGGGCAAGATTCCGCAGCACGTCGCGATCATCATGGATGGCAACGGGCGCTGGGCCACAGCGCGCAACTTGCCACGCCTGGCCGGCCACCGCGCCGGCACCGAGAACCTGCGCCGCATCATCCAGGCGTGCGGAGAGTTCGGCATCCGTTATCTCACGCTGTACGCCTTCTCCACCGAGAATTGGGGCCGGCCGGAAGAAGAGGTGCAGGGGCTGCTCTCGATTATCGAAGATATGCTTGGCCGGGAGCTGGACGAGCTGCACCGCAATGGCGTTCAGTTGCGCCACATCGGGCGGCTGGAGGGCATCTCCCCCTTCTTGCAGCGCAAGGTGCGCGAAGCCATCGACTTGACAAAGGACAACACCCGCCTGACGTTGAACGTCGCCTTCAATTACGGCGGGCGGGATGAGATCGTGCACGCTGTGCAGCGCATGATTGCTGAGGGTGTGCCGGCCGAGGCGGTGGACGAAAAGCTGATGGGCCGGTACCTGTATACCGCCGGCACGCCGGACCCCGATCTGATCATCCGCACCTCGGGCGAGCTGCGTATCAGCAACTTCCTCATCTGGCAAGCCGCCTACTCCGAATGGTTCATCACCCCGGTCTATTGGCCCGACTTCGGCAAAGAAGAACTGCGCCAGGCATTGTGGGAGTTCAGCCAGCGCGATCGGCGCTTCGGCCGCGTCTCTCCCTCCGCGGCTAGCTGACGGTATGCTGCCCGATCGCCTCGTGGTTGCCCTGTTGCTGCTGCCCATCGGCCTGGGGCTCATCGCCTACGGCGGTGTGCCCTTCCTCGTCATCATCTCCGTCCTGGTTGTGCTGGCCGCCCTTGAGTATGCCGACCTGTTCGCCCGCACGGGGCTGGCTCCCTCGCGCTGGCTGGTGGCCGGCGGGGCGCTCACGCTGATCGTCGCCCGCCACTTCTTTGGTTTTGACCACGTCGGCCTGATCCTCACTCTCATCATGCTGATCGCTGTGGCATGGTCCCTGCGCGCCTACGAGCGCGGCTCGGCGCGTGCCGCAACCGACTTCGCCGTGACCCTCGCCGGGATCGTATACCTCGGCTGGTTTGGTGCTTACTTCATTTCATTGCGCGCGCTGCCGGGCGGTGTGTGGTGGCTGATGGTGGCGATGACCGGGGTGTGGTTCGGCGACGCGGCGGCCTTCAGCATCGGCCGGCGCTTTGGGCGCCACCGACTGAGCCCGCGCCTCTCCCCGCGCAAAACGTGGGAGGGCTACGCCGCCTCGATCGTTGGGGGCGGGCTGGGCTCGGGGCTGCTCAGCCTGCTGTGGCAGATCGCCGCGCCGCCAGGCAGCGGCGTGGGGCTGGTGAGCGGCCTGGTCATTGGCTCGCTGTTGGGGGCATTGGGCACGCTCGGCGATCTGGCCATCAGCATGCTCAAACGCGAGGTGGGGGTCAAGGACTCGGGCACCCTCTTGCCTGGCCACGGCGGCGCGCTCGACCGCATCGACTCATGGATTGTCGGGGCGGCCATCGGCTACTACCTGGTGGTCGGCCTGGTCCCGCTCCTGCACTGACCGGATCGCCTCCGGTCTTTCGCCGGCTGAGGAAAGACATCGCCGCGTCGAGCTGACGCGGCGATGTGATTCTCCGGTAACGCAGGTTGTGCTGAACTTAGGGCAGCGCGCCATCCAGTGTGGGCACGCCCTCGCCGGCAAAATCGAAATCGAGCGACGCCAGGTCGGCCGGACCGAGCGCGCAAGCCGCGATCCCCTCCTGGCCGATGCACATCGAGAAGTCACGCGTTGCCAGTGCTTTGATCAACTCGATCACCGCTGAGGCATCGGCGCCGATGAGGGTCAGCGTGGTCTGGCCTGCGTTGCGTGCGACGAGCATCAGCCCCACCCGGGAGGCATCCATCGTGCGCCATCCCGGCAGTTGCAGCTCGCCGGTGGCAAGCGGGTCGGCGTCCGGGCCGGGCAAGCCGATTTCGAACCCGCTGACGAAGGGGGCCAACTCCTCCTTGTCGGCGTAGGTGGCCAGCACGATGCGGTTGGCCGAGGCCTCGGGGCTCTCCGCGATTGTCAGCGCCAGACCGGCCTCGCCCAGCGTGGACTGCAGGGAGGAGAGCGCGGTGATCAGATCGGTCATCATCTTCAGTTCGCCCAGGGCCTCGACCACGACCGGGCCGGAGAAGATGTACGGGAAGTCTGCCGGCGCGCGCGAGGGCTCGCCTCCCAGAAGGAAGCCGGCCAGGTTGGAAATCCAGCGCGCGTTGTCGGCGACATGATCGTAGGGCGGCGAGAGGAAGCTCAGGTCGCCGACGGCCAGCACGCGTTCGTTGGCCGCCAGCACGGCCGCGGCCAGATTTCCGCTGCGGTCGGTGCGCGAGGAGAGCGTGTGTTCGTCTGCGGAGATGAGCGCCAGCCCGCTGGGCGAGACGATCGAATGCGCGGCGTAGAAAGCCACGCGCCCGAGGTCCGCCGTGAGCGGCGAGGCCGCAAAGCGAGTGAGCAGCACGTTGCGGAAGTTGCCTTCGTTCTCATTCAGGTTGTAGAGATAATCGTCGGCGATCGTGATATCGAACGGCGCCAGCAGCGTGTTGGCGGCGGACGAGTCGTCGAGCGGGGTACTGGTATCGGAGTAGAAGCTGTCGTACTGCGGCGACCCGCGCGTCGGGTCGGTGAGCACCAGCACCCGCCCCCCGCGCCCGACGAAGGCTTCGACCCGCTGCACTTCGTCGCGCATGAAGGGCGCGTTGGGCGCAGCAACTACCAAGGCGGTGGCTGCGGCCAGACGCGTGGCCAGGCTGCCGGAGTCGCCGGCGGTCAGGAATTCCACCTGCCCGCCGTGCGCGCTCACTGCGCGTATGAGCGGCTCGAGCTCGGCGGCCAGGAAGTTGTTGGCGTGTGATTGATCGATAAGCACATGGGCGCCGCGCGACGTGCTGCGCGCAGCGGGCGCCTCCGCTGTGGAGAGCGGCGGCAGCGGGACCGTGAACGTGGCGTAGTCCGGCGTGGCGACAGGCGAGCCGCGCCAATAGACGCCTTGATAGAACCACAGCCCACGCACCAGCGCCGGAACCAGGAGCAGGCCTAGGCCGAGCAACACGGCGCGGCGGGTCATGGCTGCCTCCCCTCTGCCGGCGGAACGTAAAGCAAAAAGAGGCCGGCCTCGAGCGGGTAGGCCGTGGCACGTCCATCCTCGGCCATATAGAAGAAGGGCACGGGCAAAGCCGCCGGCAGCCCGGCCAGTGCGCGCAGATCGGCCACGGCGTAGTGCGCGATGTGGGCCATGCGCGCGGCGTGAGCCACGGCTTGCGATGGTCCGCCCAACGCATCCACTAACCCGAGACGCAGGGCATCGCTGCCCAGATAGATCTCGCCGCGGGCAACCTCTTCGGGGGTGAGGTTCAGCCGCGCCCCGCGCCCAAGGCTAACTGCCTGAATGAACCCCGCTTTGACTGCCTCCAACTGACGCAAGAAGGAATCACGCGGACCGCCAAACAGCTTGTACGGGCCGGTCGAGGCGACGTCCTCGAGGACGGTGGGGCGCGGCGGCAGGCTGCCGATGACGCCCACGTTGCCCACCTGAGAGGTGGGCATGGAAAAGATGTAGTCGCTGCCCACGGCCAGGTAGTAGGCCCCGCTGGCGGCCATGGTGCCGATCGTGCTGACCACCGGCTTGGCGGCGCGCAGGCGCGCCAGCTCGAGATAGACCGCTTCGGTGTCGGCCACGGTGCCGCCCGGGCTGTCGAGCACCAAGACCACCGCGCGCACCTGCGGGTTGCTGCGGGCTTCGTCAATCTGGGCGATCACTTCGCGCGCACTCACCGCCTCGATGGGAGTATTGACATAGATGGTTCCGACCACCGGGCGTGGGATGAGCCAAGCCAGCACGATGCCGGCGGCCAGTAGCCATGCCAGCCAGACCCAGCGCCAGGCGGGGCCTAGCGCAGGAAGCTTCCAGGCCTTCATGTCCATGGGTCCTCCGTTGGCCCCGAGAGACCTCGCGCGCGGAATCCAGGGGCCTCGCAAGGCGAGCGCTAGGTTTCAGGCACGCGTTCTCAGCCGGACTGCAAGCCAAGGGGTTGGGAGGGTGGAATGCAGAGCGAGTGCGGTCGCCCCCTTGGCCCTGGGCAGATGCGCAAGCGCCTCCCGTCGGGCGGGTTGAGCGGGAAGTGGAGCGGGCCCATCTCAACGCGTGCGGGAGGCGCCGTTTGTGCAGGAGAGCGGAACGCCGAGGGTGCGGCTCTTAGAAGCAGCCGACTCCCAGCCAGGCGCAATACAGATTATTGGAGTCGATGTACCAGCCGATGCCGGCGGCCACCACGCACGCCAAGAGGAGCAAGCAGCCGCACCCGATCATCAGCATCCGGTTTCGCCCGCCCTTCTTTTCGGCCGGGGCGTCGGTCGCCACCGGCGGAGGAGGCAGGGGGGCAGCCTGAGGCGCGGCCGCGGCTGTCCGGGGCGCAGGCGGAACTCTGGCCGAGGCGGCAACGACGGTGGCCGCCACGCCCTCGGTCTCGACACCCAGAACGATACTCTCGCCCAGCGTGATTTCATCGCCCGCGGAGATGGCGCGCGGGGCAGTGATGCGCTGCTTGTTGACGAAGGTGCCGTTGGTCGAGCCCAAATCCTCGATGATTACACCGCCCGGCTTGGTAACCAGCCGTGCGTGGGCGCGAGACACCTCGGCATCGGCGATGACAATATCGGCCGAGGCCTCCCGCCCGATGGTTGCGATTTCTCTGTTCAGTTCGTACACCTTGCCTGGCGTGGGGCCGCTGCGCATGACCAAGCGCAATTGTCCGCTGGACATATTCTCCTCCTCGTCGACGCGTGCTGCGAGTGTAATTCCACTCGGGGTGGGTGTCAAATGGAATTGCAGGTGGGGTCCGCCGCAGGGCCGCGGCCCGCCTGCCTCGCTTGACAGGGGACTGGGATCGGAGATAATTACCGCCACCAAAGGCTGTGACGGAGGAAGGTACGCGGCGCGATGCCGACAGGGAAGCCGTGGCCATGACTGCAAGCCCGGCCCGGATCGACGCCGCCGAAGTTCCCTCCTGAGCCGCCCGGGTGAACCATCGCGATGGCCGGATCCCTCATGACCTCGCGAAGAGTAGCTTGGGCCGAACCCTTCTCGTTAGCGAAGGAGCCCCTCGCCGCTCGCCGGCGGCGGGCAATGAGCGAGCCCTGTGGCGCTCTCCATGCGCAAACGGGCTCATCAGGGTGGTACCACGGGCCTTGTCCCGTCCCTGAGCGGACGGGGCATTTCGTTTTAAGGAGGCCGGATGGCTGATCCGATTGAGGCGATGTGTGAGGCTGGGCTGAGCGCGCTGGACGAGGTGCGCTCGAGCGAGAGCCTGGCGGCGTGGCGCGTGACGCACCTGGGTCGCCATTCCCCGCTGATGAACTTCCTGGGCGATCTCGGCTCGCTGCCGGCGGCCGAACGCCCGGCCGCCGGCCGGGCCGCCAACCAGGCCAAGCATGCCCTGGAAGCAGCGCTGTCGGTCAAGGAGGAGGCCTTGCGCCTCCAGGAACTCGAGCGCGCGCTGGCCTCCGAGAAGCTCGACCTCACCTTGCCCGGGCGGCCCCCGCAGCGCGGCCGGCTGCATCCCTCGTCGCAAGTGCTGCGGCGCATCCTTGCCATTTGGGCCGAGATGGGATTCCAGGTCTACCGCAGCCGCGAGGTGGAGAGCGACGAATACAACTTCCAGCTGCTGAATTTCCCGCCCCACCATCCGGCGCGCGACATGCAGGATACCTTCTACACCACGCGCCCGGGCGTCATCTTGCGTACGCATACCTCGCCCGGGCAGGTGCGCGTGATGCGCGAACGCTGCCCCGAGCCGATTCGCGTCGTCCTGCCCGGCATGTGCTTCCGCTACGAGCAGGTGACGGCGCGCGCCGAGGCGCAGTTCTATCAGGTGGAGGGCCTGGCGGTGGGGGTGGGCATTACCCTGGCCAACCTCAAGGCGACCCTCGCCGATTTTGCGCGGTGCATGTTTGGCGCCTCGGTGCGCGTGCGCTTCCGCGCGGACTACTTCCCCTTCACCGAACCAAGCGCGGAGATGGACATCGAGTGCTTCATCTGCGGCGGATCCGGCTGCCCGGTGTGCAAGCGCAGCGGCTGGCTCGAGATTCTCGGCGCGGGGATGGTCCACCCGACCGTGCTCAGCAATGGCGGATATGACCCGCGGCGTTACTCGGGCTTCGCCTTCGGCATGGGCCCGGAACGCATCGCCATGCTGCGCCACGGCATTACCGATATTCGCGCCTTCTGGGCCAATGACCCGCGCTTCCTCGAACAGTTCTGAACCGGCGAACAAGGCGCGCCAACGGCGCGCTGGAGGTGAATCATGGAAGTACCCCTTTCGTGGCTGAAAGACTACGTGCGATTGACGCTCGAGCCGGCGGCATTGGCAGCCCGCCTGACGTTCGCCGGCCTGGAGGTGGAAGACATCGCCAGCATCGGCCTGCCGGCACTACCCGGCCGCGCGGCGGAGGGGCTGGCCTGGGAGGCCGAGAAGATTGTGGTGGGCGAGGTGCGGGAGGTCATGCCGCACCCCAACGCCGACCGGCTCGTGCTGTGCCGCCTCTTCGACGGGTTGACAGAGCATACCCTGCTCACCGGCGCGTCCAACCTCTTTCCGTACAAGGGGCAGGGGCCGCTGGCCCAGCCGCTCAAGGTGGCCTACGCACGCGAGGGTGCGACGCTTTACGACGGCCATGCGCCGGGGCGGGTGCTCACCACCCTCAAGCGCATGAAGATTCGCGGCGTGGAATCGTCGTCGATGATTTGTTCGGAGAAGGAACTTGGCTTGTCCGAGGAGCACGAAGGGGTGATGATCCTGGAGGCGGAGGCGCCCACGGGTGCGCCGCTGGTTGAAGTCCTGGGTGACCGGGTCTTCAGCGTGAAGATCAACCCCAATATGGCGCGCGCGGCAAGCCTGATCGGCATCGCGCGCGAAGTGGCTGCGCTTACCGGGCAGAAGCTGCGCCAGCCATCCTACACGCTGCGCGGCAGCGGCCCGCCCTTGCGCGGTTCGCTGCGCATCGAGATCCGCCGGCCCGACCTCAACCCGCGCTTCACCGCAGCGCTCATTCGCGAGGTGAAGATCGGGCCCAGCCCGCAGTGGATGCAGCGCCGCTTGCGCCGGGCGGGCATGCGCCCGATCAACAACGTAGTCGACATCACCAACTACGTGATGCTCGAAACCGGACAGCCGCTGCACGCCTTCGACTGGGATGTCCTCACGCGCCGGGCCGGCGCCGGGCCGGTGGTCATCCATACCCGCTTGGCCGAGGCCGGCGAGAAGTTGACCACGCTCGACGGCGTCGAACGGGCGCTTGAGGATTACATGATCCTGGTATGCGACAGCCGCGGCGCGCTCTCAATCGCCGGGGTGATGGGCGGCGCGCAATCGGTAGTGACTGAGGGCACGACCTCGATCCTGCTGGAAGGCGCCGGGTGGGATTTCATCAGCATCCGCCGCGCGGTCCAAGCGCTGCGCTTGCCGTCGGAGGCCTCGTACCGGTTCTCGCGAGGCGTCCATCCGGCGATGACGGTGCGCGCTGTTACGCGCGCGGCATCGCTCATGGCCCAGGAATGCCAGGGGGTTGTGGCGCGCGACGTGGTGGATGCTTACCCGCGCAAAGCCGCGCGGGTGACCGTCGACTTGCCGCTGGCCCGGGTGGAGGCGCTGCTCGGCGCACCCATCGCGGAACGCGAGGTCGTGCGCATCCTCGAACGGCTCGAGTTTGGTGTTGAGGTGCGCTCGGCCGCGCCTGCCGGGCGAGGCCGCCGGAGCACGCAGGCCAAAGCGCCGCGCGTGCTGCGGGTGAGCGTGCCCGATCATCGCCTCGACATCGGGCCGGGCGTGATCGGCCAGGCCGACCTGATCGAAGAGATCGCCCGGGTGTACGGCTATGAACGCATCCCGGAAGCGCAACTCGCCACGCTCCTGCCGCCCCAGCGCGACAACCCCGGCCTCGAACGGGAGGAGGCGGTGCGCGACCTGCTGGTCCAGGCTGGCCTGCAAGAGGTGATCACCTACCGCTTCACCTCGCCCGAGCGCGAGGCGCAGCTGGACCCGGCCGGGGCGGCGCTGGCGCGCTCGCAGTATGTGGAAATCGCCAACCCCATCAGCCCGGACCGCGGTGTGCTGCGGCGGTCGCTGCTCTCAAGTGTGATGGAAGTGGCTGCGCGGCAGGCGGGGCAGCGCCCGCGCGTGGCGGTCTTCGAGATCGGCCCCGTGTTCCATCCCTCGGGCGAGAGCTTGCCGGACGAACCGCTGCGCCTGGCCATCGTGCTCAGCGGTCTGCGCGAGCCTGCGTACTGGTCGAGCCCGGCGGCGGCGCCCATGGACTTCTACGACCTGAAGGGCATACTTGAGGTGCTGACTCAGGGGCTGCATGTGGGAGAAACGACCCTGGCCGAGGCGCCTCACCCGTCATTCCAGCCGGGGAAATGCACCAGCCTCTCGGCCGCGGGGCGCGCGGTGGGGGTGCTGGGCGAGCTGCATCCGGTTGTGGCACAACGCTTCGGTTTCGCTCTGCCGGTGCTGGCGGCCGACCTCGATTTGCAGGCGCTGCTCGACGGCATCCCCCCGCGCTTCACAGTGAATGCTATCCCGGGCGTCCCGCCGGTATTGGAAGACCTGGCCCTGATCGTGGCCGAGGAGGTGCAGGCCGGGCGTGTGATGGAGGTGATGCGCTCGGCGGGCGAGCCGCTGCTGCGCGAGGTGCGGCTGTTCGATGTTTATCGCGGAGCGCAGGCCGGCGAGGGCAAAAAGAGCCTGGCCTTCTCCCTCACCTATCAGGCGGAGGACCGCACGCTGACCGACGGCGAGGTGGCCCAGGTTCGGCTGCGGGTCATCCGTGCTCTTGAGGAGACGCTCGGCGCGCGCATTCGCAGCGGCGCCTGAGCGCGAGAAGATAACGCAACGGCCCGTCCAGAGGACGGGCCGTTTTTGGTTCTGGGAATGCCTTCGGTTGCCTAGCGGACGGGAATGACGTTCGCTGCCTGCAATCCCTTGGGGCCGTTCTCGATCGAGAACTCCACCTGCTGCCCTTCTTCCAACTTCTTGTAGCCATCCATTTGAATGGCCGAGAAGTGGACGAAGACGTCCTCGCCACCCTCGCGGGCGATGAAGCCATAGCCCTTGGTGGCATTGAACCACTTGACGGTTCCGACGATTCGTTCAGTCATGCCCGTGCCTCCTGTTGCCGGGAAAGAAAAGTGGGTCCTAGGGCGCAGCCAGCGGTGGAGAGGAACAGAAAATGCCGCTCCGAGTGTTGCTAGAGCGGCGGTCCTGTCTTCCGAGCTAATACCGCGTCCCACACAGCCGAAATCGTAGCACAACCTCAGCGGCGAGTCAAGTCGGAGACGCTATTTTCCGACCGGGTGAGGCGTCTTCCGGGGTCGCGGCGCAGCTCAGCCCTGAAAGTACATCCGTCTATGGAGTGCTGTGCCGAGCACTCCTTAGGTAGAGGGGGGAGCAGGTGTGCCCGGCCGGCCGCGTTGGCCCTTCAATTGGCACGGGTCTCTCTTCGATGGGGAGCAGGCTCAAGCGGCTGATGGTCCCTGCGGGCGGTTGGTGCTCGGTGTGCGGCCCGCTCAGGAGCCGGGGAAAGACCCCGCGCTGCGCGTGCGCAGGAAGTCGCGCCCGATCGGCGCGCGGTGGACCTTGCCGTTGAGCCACTCGAGCCGGGCGTATTCGAAATCCTGGCCGAGGACGCCGCGGGCATCCATTACCACCTCGGTGAGAGGAAAGCCCAGCCGCAGGCGCCCGAGCTCGCGATACGTCGTGCGGAACTGGTAGCACACATTGTGGCCGGTTTCCTCAAAGTAGTCGCAGCCCGAGTCGCTCACGGCGGGCACGGGCGGCTGTTGGCGGCCCATCAGGGTCGTGATGCTGGCCAGGAAGGCGTGGTCGCCTTCGGGTTCCATGGCCAGCGCGCCGTATTCGAAAACTTGCAGCGTGAGGCCGAGATCCTGGTCGACGAAGGCGGCCGAGAGCGGTGAACCGAGCCACACCTCGCCGCCCGCCGCCCGATAGGCGATGAGGAACTCGCCTCCGACGGCCAGACCGTTCGAGAAGACCAGCGCGCTGGGTGTTGCCCCGGGCACCCCGGGAGGGGTCGGCGACGGCCTGGAGGCGATGGCCGGAGCGGTGGCCGTGAGCGTACGCAGCGGCGCCAGGCTGGCCGTGGCGCGAGGCGGCGAGGTGGGTGTGAACGCGACGGGTGGTTCAAGGAGTGCGGCATCGTACCCGCGTCCCGCGAAGAAGGAGGAGCCTATAGGCTGCCGCGCGACCTGGCCGCCGGCGGCATGCAGCCGCGCGAACTCAAAATCCTGGGTGAGCCCGCCGTCGGTCTCGACCCACTGTTCGGAAATAGCCAACCCGAGGCGCGTGCGGTCGGATGTTTCCCAGAACAGGCGTAAGCCGTAGCACAGGTTGTGACCGGTTTCGGCGAAGAAGGTGCAGCCGCTGTCCGGGCTGGGCGCGGCCGGCGCCGTTTGCCGCCCGAGGATGACATTGGCGCGCAGCGGGAATACGCGTTCGTCGGAGGGATCCTGGGCGAGCACGCCAAACTCAAAGACTTGTAGCACCCAGCCGAGATCGTGGTCGAGAATCGGCTGGCTGATGGGTTGCCCCAGCCAGGCGAGACCGCCCGAGGAATCGAACGAGGTCAGGAAGGCACCTTCGGTGCGATGGCCATTGTCGAACGTCCGGCTGGGCACGGCCGGCGCGGGAGCCGTGCCGCTGGCGGGCGGCGTGACTTGAACCGCGGGCAAGGCGGAGCACGCGCCCAGCCAAAGGGCGGCGCCGAGTTGCAGGCTGATACGCACGGCATGAGAGGTGAGGGTAGCTGACTTCATAAGAAGAAGGAAGTGCAGCGCGCGTGTGCCGCGCTCCACGAGGAGTATAAGGCGCGCGCCATATGCCGGCAAGCGTGCTCAGCCCGGAGGGCGCGCCGCGGCCTCACCGATCGCCGCGCCTCAGGCGGGTGTAGGAATCGTAGCGGCGCGGATCGATGGTTCCGCTCTCGGCCGCCTGGCGCACAGCACACCCCGGTTCAGAGAGGTGCGAGCAGTCGTTGAATTGGCACTGGTCCACCAGCGGGCGGATTTCGGGGAAGTAAGCGTCGAGTTCCTCTGGTTCGATATCCCACAAGCCCATCGCGCGCACGCCCGGCGTATCGGCCACATACCCGCCTTGCGCGAGAGGCAGGATCTCCGGGACGACCGTCGTGTGGCGGCCCTTGCTCGTGGCGCGGCTGACCCGGCGCACGCTCAGCCCCAGCCCGGGCTGCACGGCATTCAGCAGGCTGGTCTTGCCGACTCCGGACGGCCCGGATAGAACCGAGAGCTTCCCCTGCAGGGCGGCCCCCAGTTCGGCGATGCCTTCACCGGTCTGAGCGGAGGTGTAGAGCACCTCGTAGCCGATAGGCGGATACATCTCGAAGAGTGCTCGGGCGGCCGCCAGCCCGACCAGGTCGATCTTGTTTGCGCAAATGCGGGCTGGCAGGCCGGAGCGTTCAGCCGCCACCAGAAAGCGGTCGAGCATGCGCAGGTGGGGCGCCGGCTGCGCGCACGCGAAAACGAACAGAACCTGATCGGGGTTGGCCACCAGCACCTGCTCGACCGAGGCCTGGCGGTCGTCGGCCCGCGGGGCGCGGCGGGAGAGAACGCGCGTGCGGGGGAGCACCTGGCAGATCTGTCCGCTGCCATCTTCAGCTATGTCGATCAGCACGCGATCGCCCACCGCCGCCAAATCGGTCGCGCGGCGATGTTGTTTGAGCTTGCCGCGCAGCTGGCATATCGTCATTCCGCCGGCCCACTGCACAGTGAAGAATCCGGATTGGGCCTTGATGATTTGTCCGGGTTGCAGTGTGGGTGTCGACATGCGGGGGGGCCGATTGCGAGCGCAGCCTAGGGCGCGGGGGTGGCAGGGTCGCCGGGGTCGCCCGTCGGCGTCGCGGTCAGGCCGATCTCCGCTTCCCAAGGGTACTTCGTCAGTGGCTTGCCGAAGAAGTAGATCTCCAGCACGCGGCGGAAAATGGGTGCGGCAATCTGTGAACCCTCGCCCTGGTTCTCGGCGATGACCACCATCGCGATGTCGGGTTTGTCGGGGCGGTTGTCGTAGGTGTACCCGGCAAACCAGGCATGCGGCGCGCCGCGCGGGTCTTCCGCGGTGCCGGTCTTGCCGGCCAGCCTCACTTGCAGATCGAGGAAGCGAAAGCGCGCCGTGCCGTTCGGGTCGGAGACGACGCCTTGCATGGCCTGCTGAACCGTGGCCAGGTTCTCCGCGCTGAGTGGCAGGTGGCCGCGCGTCTCGGGCGTGAAGGTGTAGAGCGGGTCGCCAATCGGCGGCTGAATGTGATGGATGAGTTGAGGGCGATACAACGTGCCGCCGTTGCCAACCCCCGCGACGAAGTCGGCGACCTGCAGCGGTGTGACGAGCACGCGCCCCTGGCCAATGGCCATATTGAGCGCATCCCCGGCCAGCCAATCTTCGCCCAGCGCTTCCTTCTTCCAGGCTGGATCAGGGATCAATCCGGCCTCTTCCGGCAGCACGTCGAGGCCGGTGGCCTTCCCGAGCCCGAAGCCGCGGGACATATTCGGGACCAGCCATTGGTCTTTGGTGTACAGGTCCAGTCCGATGTGCCAGAAGAACGGATCGCAGGATTGGATCAGCCCGTGAGTCAGGTCGATCACCCCGTGGGGCGGCCGCCCCCACGAGACTGTCCAATCGGTGAGAACCACCCCCGGGACCTCGCGGAAGTAGCCGCTGCAGCGATAGGTTGTATCCGCTGTGTAGTACCCGGATTCGAGCGCCGCCGACAGCGTGACGATTTTGAACACCGAGCCGAGCGGGTACTGGCCCTGGGTGGCGCGATTGAGCAGGGGGATGCGCGGGTCGCTGAAAATCTTGGGCCGCAGGAACTCGCTGTTGTAATTGCCTGGATCGAAGAGGTTACTGTCGAAGCCGGGGCTCGAGACCATGGCCAGGACTTCGCCGGTATCGCGCTGGAGCAGGACGATCGCGCCCGAGAATGCGCCGAGCCCGAAGCGTTCGACCTTAGTTTGCACGTCGCGATCGAGGGTGGTGTAGATGGCCGCGGCGGGCTGAAGCGGGCTCTCGGCCAGGGTGGCCACCACCTGACCCGTCGGCGCCACAACCAGAAGCCGCCCGCCGTGCTTGCCGGCCAGGAACGGCTCGCCCCAAGCCTCGACCCCCATCACGCCCACCTTCTCATCGCCGCGATAGCCGCGCGCCTGATACGCCTGAAGTTGTTCCTCAGGCACTTGCGAGATGAAGCCGACCACGTGCGAAGCGCTACCGCCGCCGTAGTAGTAGCGCGAGTGCGACGTGCGCATTTGTAGGCCCCCGAGCGAGGCCAGAATCTCGTAACGGTTCTTCACCTCGTCGAGCGAGGCAATGCCCAGCGGCACGTACCAATCGGGCAGTGCATCAGCGTACAGCGAGTGGATGACTTGCGGGTGCACGTTGAGCAGCGAGCTGAGTTCCTCCAAGAGCCGAGGCTCATCCGTGATCTGGCCCGGGACGACCCCCATCGCGGTCGAATCGGTCTCGTACGCCAGCGCTTTGCCGTTGCGGTCGTATATGTTGCCGCGCGCCGGGAGGGTCTGTTCCATCATCAACGTGTTGCCGCCCCTGAGTTCGGGCAGGATCAGGGTCTCGTCCCAGGCCACCTTCCACTCGCCTTGTTCCAACCGCAGCGGCATGGAGATCTGACGCACTAGGTCGCCCACGACGGCCGTATGCAGGGTGAGGCTCATGCTGACCTCGGCCGTTTGGGTGCTGACCCGCGCGCCATGGGTCTGGTAGTCGAGCCCGCTGAGCGTGGCCGCGGCAGCTACTTTCTGGTAGCGCTCGCGAAAGGCGTCGACCGTCATGGCGTCGCGGCTCAGGGTCGAGAGGCCGGCATACATCGCGTCGTAGTCGCCGCGCTGCCACGCACCGAGGAACGATCCCGCGGCCAACTCGGGGTCGGGCGCAGGAGTGACCAGAACTTGCGGTGAGGGCAGCGGCGTGGCCGTCGCGCCTCCCGCGCCCGAGCAGGCCACCAGCAGCACCCAAAAGGGCGTGGTCGCGGCCAGGCTCCAATAAAGAAGGGAACGGGAAGGGAACATCAGTTCTTGGCCGGCAGGGCCTGGGGCCGCGCCGCAGGTCTCAGCGGTTGGAGCGAGGATGACGCGCGGCCAAATGTGCCGAGCGGCACCGCACAGGCCGATCCCAGGCTGCGCGCACATGTTTCCGGAAGCGCGGGCAGTGCCCAGCCGGTCGCCTCGATCAGCATCCGCTGCACCATGCACAACGGAAGGCCCATCACATTGGCATAGCAGCCCTCCAGGGAGGCAACTGGATGGAACGCTTCATGCTGAATGGCGTAGGCGCCCGCCTTGTCCATCGCGTCATCGCTCTCGAGGTAGGCCTGCATCTCGGGCTCACTGTAAGCACGCATGCGGACCCATGTGCGGTAGGTCTCCGTGCGCTGGGTGAAGGTGAGTGCGTTGAGCAGGGTGACACCCGATACCACCTCGTGCGCAGAATCGCGCAAGCGCCTCAGGTACTCGCGTGCCTGCGCGCGATCCGCCGGTTTGCCGAGCAGCTCGCCGTTGTGGACGACGACCGTATCGGCCGAGAGAATCCAGTCGGGCGTTTCTCCCACCAGGGCAGCCACAGCGTGGGCCTTCATCTGGCTCAGGCGGCACGCCATGCCCTCGGCGGTTTCGCCCTGGCGCGGTCGCTCATCAATCGGGGCGGTGAGCACATCGAAAGGAAGGCCGAGCAATGCCACGAGTTCCCGCCGGCGAGGAGAAGCGGAGGCGAGGATGAGACGGGGCGTTTGTTCGCCGGGCGGGTGAAGAGCGCGGGTGATGGGTGCTCCTTACGGCCGCTGCCCAGAGCGGCGCATGGCTCGCGCCCCAATCCGCCCCAGGAGGTGGGTGCCGCCGCCGATCAGCGCCGGCAGCACGACGCCCAGAGAACATGTGAGCAGTAATTGTAACAAACCCAGAAAGGCCAAGAAGGCGAAGAGGAAATCGGGCAGCGTCCAGGTGAGCCGCAATCCAAAATCCCAGTAGCCCGGGAGGAGGAGCGGCAGAATCATCGCGGCGACGAGCAGCGTGTAGAGGTGCAGACGCTGCGCAACCAAGACCCCGCGCTCGCCGCGCCGCCACGCCTGCCAGGTGACCAGAGCGGCACCCAGCAGGGTCCCGGCCAGGCCGTTCACGCCGGCGGCGGTCAATATCCCCGTCTGGCTTTCCACGCTGCTCAACGAGTAGGTTCGCTGTTCAATCAGGACATACAAAACGTGGAAGAGCACGACCGCCGACAGTGCGGGCAGCGCGAGCGGCGCGAGAGCGCGGCGCGCGCGCAGTGCGGCGGCGGTGAGCAGGACCAGCACCGCAACGGAAACTACCGCGCGCGGCAAGCGTTCGCCGGCGAGGCGAGCGTCTCGGGCGTGCTGCATGACGGCCTGCGCCTCGGCCACCGGGTCAGCGGCCACAGCGAGGCCCGCGGTTGATCCAGGTTGGCCGATGGCCGC
>Ga0315288_10000539_pt1 | contig 47722 bp, 35 predicted proteins | sample YL17G11_20_MG_FD_203454 | JGI IMG/M metagenome (GOLD analysis project Ga0315288, IMG submission 203454) | Sediment microbial communities from Yellowstone Lake, YNP, Wyoming, USA - YL17G11_20 | ecosystem: Environmental > Aquatic > Freshwater > Lake > Sediment | place: USA: Wyoming | collected... | reverse complement strand
CCGGCGCCACGCTCTGATCCCTTACCCTCGACTTCTGAAGCCCGTCGATTGGGAGGAGTTCGGACGACTTTTCGAAACACTGGCGGATTGGCTCTTTGATCAAGGGCGTTGAAGCAAATCTTTCGGTCTTTTGTTTCCTTCGCTTTCGTAAAAACGGACGTCATGCCCCCGAAACTTAATAATGGTCGACCTTCACTCCGCTTGATTATTTCTCTAGAGCCAGGGAGAATAATCCCAAGCATTTAACCAGGCCTCAAAAAGGAGCTGCGCGCATGATGAAGAAGATCTCCCTTGTCCTTATCGTTTCCTGGGTCATCACCGTCCCCTTCGCCGCGGCCGCGGAGAACAACCGCCGCGTCCCGACCATCGACGACCTGCTCTCGATCAAGTCGGTAGGCGGGGCGAAGATCTCGCCCGACGGCTCGCGCGTGGCATATACCATCTCCGAAACCGATTTCAAGCAGGACGCCACTGTGACCCATATCTGGCTGGCCGATGCGGCCACGGGGCAAGGCATCCAGCTCACCCGGGGCGATAAATCCTGCTCGGGGCCGGACTGGTCGCCCGACGGAAAATGGATCGCCTTCACCAGCAGCCGCGCCGGCGATAAAAATCAGATCTTCCTCATCAGCCCGGCCGGCGGCGAAGCCGTCCAACTCACGAACGCCGAAACGGCTGTTTCCGGTTTCCAGTGGTCGGCCGACGGCAAGTCCATCGCCTTCGCGGTGACGGATGCGGTCTCGAAGGCCTCCAAGGACCGCAAAGAGCTTCTCGGCGATTACGAGGTCGTGCGGAAGGAATACACGCACGCCCACATCTGGACATTCGACGTCGCCGAAGCGTTGAAGACGCCGCAAGCGGGCCGCCAGAGGACAAAAGGCAAGGACTACACGGTCGGATCCTTTTCCTGGTCGCCGGACGGGAAAAAGATCGCTTTCAGCGCAACCCTCAATCCGGACCTCATCCAGGGCGGAACGGCCGACATCTATGTCCTCGATCTGGCCGATGATACGGTTAAAAAGATCGTCGCCCAGCCCGGGCCGGATGGATCGCCCCAGTGGTCGCCCGACGGCAAACAGATCCTCTTCTCCTCGGCCATGGGCCGGCCGAAATATTTCGCCGATAATTCCCGGCTCGCCCTCGTTTCCGCCGACGGCGGTCTAATCCGCTCGCTTACGGATGCTTTCGACGAGAACGCGGGTTTCGTCGCCTGGAAGGCCGACGGCATTTATTTCTCGGGGATGCAAAAAACCGCCGCCCATCTTTTTCATCTTGATCCGGCCAACCTGAAGATCTCGCGAGTCACCTCTCCCGACGATTTCATGGGGGGATCGTTCTCCTTTAGCCGCGACGGAAAGCGGATGGCCTTCACCTCCGGCTCCCCGACGACCCTGACCGAGATCTATATCTCTGAGGTCCCCTTCAAGCCGCGGGCGCTGACAAACATGACCGCACAGGCGGACTCTTTCATTCTAGGGACGCGCGAAGTCATCTCCTGGAAAAGCAAGGACGGAACGGAGATCGAAGGCGTCCTGATCAAACCGGCCGGCTTCGATCCGGCTAAAAAATACGCCCTCCTCTGCGTCATTCATGGCGGACCGACCGGCGTGGACCGGCCGCTCCTCCTTTCGCCGGATGTCCGCTACTACCCCGCGGATATCTGGGCCGCGCGCGGCGCCCTGATCCTCAAAGTTAACTATCGCGGCAGCGCCGGCTACGGCGAAAAATTCCGCAAACTCAATGTCCGCAACCTCGGGGTCGGCGACGCCTGGGACGTGCTTTCGGGCGTGGATTTCCTGATCAAGAAAGGATGGGTCGACACGGCGCGTGTCGGCTGCATGGGCTGGAGCCAAGGCGGATATATTTCAGCCTTCCTGACGACGTCGTCCGACCGGTTCAAGGCGATCTCGGTCGGCGCCGGCATTTCGAACTGGGCCACCTATTATTACAACACGGACATCACCACGTTCACCCCCAACTACCTGGGCGCGAATCCCGCCGACGATCCCCAGATCTACCAGCTGACCTCGCCCATGACGTATATTAAAAAAGCCAAAACACCGACGCTCATCCAGCACGGCGAGCTCGATAAGCGCGTCCCCATCCCCAACGCCTACGAGCTGCGGCAGGGTCTCGACGATCGGGGCGTCCCCGCGGAGATGGTCGTCTATAAAGGTTTCGGCCACGGCATCACCAAGCCGAAGTCCCAGCGGGCCGTGATGCAGCATAATCTCGCTTGGTTCAACCACTATATCTTCGGCGATCCGAAGCCGGACCTGACCTCCCCGGCAAAATAAAGACGAAATCAAAAAAGCGGCCGAGAAGAGCGTTGATTAAATTCGAAAAAGGCGGAGAGAGACCAAGTGAATAATGGGCCGGATCACCTGTCCCGGCGGCATTCCATTATTTCTTTTCAATTTTGGGAGACACCCCACTCGCGGTCAGCCCCGCCAGCCTCTTTTTGGCATCCTCGACTTCGGGAAGGTTCGGGTCGGCGTTTTTCCAAAGGTCGAGGAATTTCCGGTAGTGATCGATGGCTTTCGCACGATCGCCTCTCATCTCATTGATCTTGCCCAATTGATAGAAGCTTTTCGCATAGATAACACCCCACGCAAGTCTCCCGCTCGTGAGTTGGGTAATCTTATTATAAGTCGCCAGCGCCTTTTCCTGTTGACCAGCCTCAAGGTAGGACTGAGCCAATGAATCGAAGAACAGGGCCTGCAGACCCGCTGACCAAATGTCGCTTTCAAAGGGCATCAAGGGCAGGGCTTTTTCCAGGTTCTCTATAGCCAGCACGAAGTTCCTCTGTTTGAGTTCGATGCTTCCCATCAGGTGGAAATAAAGCCAAACGGACTTTTTATTCAAGCCGCCCTCGGTGATTTTCCGGAGTTCGCCGGCAACGCGAAGGGCTTCGGCCGAGCGGTTCATCGCGGAATAGGCCAGGCCTTTCCCGTGCAATTCCCATCTTTGCGAGTTGATATCTTCCTGCTCCGAAGCCTGGTCGGAGAGCTCCTGGAACTTCGTGAGCGCCATCTCCGGATGGCCTATTTGAAGTTCATAATGGGCTGTGTTAAAACGCACCGACCAGATCCAGGCCTGTTGTCCCAGCTTGTTCGCTTTTTCCCACCACGCGCTCGATTGAGCTCCGGCTGCCGCGAATTTTCCCTGAAGCTCGGCCAGCCAGAAAAGTCTGTTGAGGGCTAATATCTGGGCAGCCGGTTCTTCTCTTCCTGCAAGCCTCCGGTACTCGTTCTCGGCCAGATCCAGCTCGCCCTTATAAAGAGAGATGTCTCCCTTCATTAAAATATTATTAGAGCGATCCCCAAAACCGCTACCGCGACGATCGCCGCAGCGGGGATGAGAAGTTTTTTGAGCCGGAACGAGACCGTGATCTGTTTTGACGTGAACGGCTTCCGATCGGGCGCGACCCGCTCGGTCGTCGGCAATCCTTTTTCGATCCGCTCGAGCTCGGCGCGCACGTCGGCTGCGGTTTGATATCGCCGGGACTTATCTTTCTCCAGGCACTTCAGGATGACGCCGCTCAAGTCGTCGGGAATATGGGGATTGAGCCCTTTCGGATTTTTCGGCGCCTCGCCTTTTTGCTTCATAGCGATGCTTAATGCCGTGTCGCCTTCGAAGGGCACTCTGCCTGTCGCCATTTCGTAAAGAATGATGCCCAGCGAGTAAATATCCGAGCGATGGTCGACGTCCTTCGCTTCGGCCTGCTCGGGCGACATATATTCCGGCGTCCCGATCATGACCCCGGCGCCTGTGATCCCTTTCGTCGAGATGGACCGGGCGATCCCGAAATCCATGATCTTGGCGTTCCCGCCTTTGTCGATCATGATATTCTGGGGTTTGAGGTCGCGATGAACGATGCCCAGGCCATGAGCCTCGGCCAGGCCGTCAGCCACCTGCTTGCCGATGCTCAAGACGGTGCCGACACCGAGGCTCCCCGACATGTGGATCATGGTCTTAAGGTCCACGCCGGAGACATATTCCATCGTCAAGAAGTGGACGCCTTCCGCCTCGCCTAGATCGAACATCCGGCAGACGTTTCTGTGGCCGATCTTGCGGGCCAGTGTCATCTCATGGCTGAATCGCTCAAGGACTTCGGCGTCAAGGGCAAGCTCGGGCTTGATGAGCTTGAGGGCGATTTTTTCTTTGATCTTGGTATCGAAGACCTTATAGACATTTCCCATCCCGCCCTTGCCGAGTTCCTCGATGACCTGGTAGCGTCCGGAAAAGTTCGTGCCGGCGGTAAGCTCTTTAATCGGCTGATTGAGTGTCTCCGCCCAGGAGACGGGGATATCTTTCCGCTTGGGCAAAGGGGTCGAGCACTCCTTGCAGAATTTGGAGTCCGAAGGATTATCCGTTTGACAGGCGGGACATTTTATCGCTGTCTTTTACGCCGTTTTCTGCTTTGGACGCATCATAACAGAGAGAATGACGGGGGTCAATCCATTATTCCCCCTCGTTCCCATCGCTGTTGTACAATTTCGAAGCGCGCAAGGATTTATCTTCGAGGTCCCTGCGAGCGATCGAAGGGAGCGTGGCAATTATAATCTCCCCACACTCCCCTTTAGAAAAGGGGGGGCTCGCTTTCCCCCCTTTACTAAAGGGGGGAGAAGGGGGGATTAGCCGCGTCGCTCCGCTCCTCGTGATGACAAGACCGCATCAACACGTCGCTTCGCTCCTCGCGATAAGAGACTCTATCTGCAATTTTAGGATTTCCCGGCCGGTTTGACCCCGCCCCTCATTTTTGAGAATATAAAAAAATGCCCAAGCCTGATCCCGGCTCCATTCATCTCTCCGTGGTCATTCCCGCGTATAACGAAGAGGACCGGATCGGCGCCACCCTGACCTCGATCGCCGCCTATCTTGGGAAGCAGCCGTACGCGAGCGAAGTGATTGTCGTGGAGGACGGAAGCCGGGACCGGACCGCCGAGCGAGCGGCCGAATCGCTCCGCGGCATGGAGCGCCACGCCATCCTCAGCCTTCCCCGGAATCGGGGCAAAGGCGCGGCGGTCAAAGAAGGGGTCATGAAGGCCGCCGGCGAATTCATCCTCTTCTCGGACGCCGACCTGTCCACGCCGATCGAGGAGCTCGAAAAGTTCTGGCCTTGGATGGACCAGGGCTTCGACGTCGTCATCGGCTCGCGGGCGCTCGTTGGGGCCGACATTCAGGTCCGGCAGTCGTTCTTTCGCGAGCTCATGGGCAAGACATTCAACGTCTTCGTCCGCCGCCTTCTTATGAAAGGCATCCCGGACACGCAGTGCGGATTCAAGCTGTTCCGGGGCGATGCCGCCAAGAGCATATTCTCCCGCGTCGCGATCGACGGTTTCAGTTTCGACGTGGAGGCCCTCTATCTCTGCCGCCGCGATCACCGCATCCGGCAGGTCCCCGTGATCTGGCGGAATTCCCCGCAAAGCAAGGTCCGCATCGTCCGGAGCTCTCTCGGCATGCTGAGGGATCTCTTGAGGATCCGGCGGCTCCACCGTAAGGATGAAAAGAAAAGGACGAACCCATGAAGAACCGAAAGAGCCTCAGCCTGATCGTCCTCCTGGTTCTCGTTCTGGCCGTGCGGCTCGCCTTTCTCGGCCTTTTCCACCATCGGGTTTTCAGCGGCCCGTCCACTCAGTTCGAGCAGGCCTTCGTGGCCATCAACCTGCTCGAGGGCCAAGGCCTTAAAACTTTCAAAGAGCCGCCGCCGACCGTCGACGCGGCGGTTCCGACCCGGATCCTCGATCCGGAGCGCTATGAGCTTTCCTCGTCCGAGCTCCTGCCCTACGTCAAGGAAGTGACCGGCTACGGCTTCGTCCTGGCCGGCCTCTGGAAGATCTTCGGAACGAAGCTGTGGATATTCGCCCAGCTCGCTCAGATTCTCCTCGAGCTCTTGGCCGCCTGGGGCCTCTACGCGCTGGCCAAACGCTTTTTCGACCGGAAGGCCGGACTCCTCACCGTCCTCGTCTTCGCTTTTCTATTCTACGAGGTCCGATCGAGCGTCATTCCCTACAAGGACATCTTTCTGCTCTACGTGATGCTGGTCATCACCCTTTTTTCGAGCCGGATCTTTTTCAAAGAGGGGCGGCCTTGGCTATGGTTCGTCCTCGCCTGCGCCGGGACGGGCATCGGATATTACTTCATGCCGTCCATCGTTTTTTTCCCTTTTTTTTTGATCCTGACGCTCTGGACCCTTCACCGGATCAACTTCCGCGGCGCGGTCGTATTCCTCTTGCTCGCTATAGTGGTGGTCGGGGTCATCGTCTGGCCCTACCAGAGCTACGTCCGCGCCCACCGGAACGAGCCGGGCGTCACACCGCCTCTCTTTTGGTACAGGTTCTGGCTGGGCAACCAGGTCCGGTCGTTCTACTCGACCGAGGAAGAGCGCTTCCAGGCTTATTTCCGGGAGCGGATGCAAGCGACAGGCAAAACGATCGAGGAGATATGCAAAGAGGAATTCTTAGCCTACCTCAAGGCCAACCCCGTGCCGTACGCCCTGCACACTGCAAAAAAACTCCTCTACGGAACTTTTCTCGTCTATGCCAACGCCGGGGACGCCGCCTATTCGACGAGCTGGAATCATTTCAAGACGCAAAATCCCCAAGCCGGCTTTTCGGCCTATGCCAGAGCCAACCCGCTCCGGATCCTGGGGATGCTCGCCGGCACGCTTTCGGCGTCCATCCTTTTCCCGATCGCCCTGATCGCGCTTGTTCTTCTCAAGCGCGAGAAACGAATCGATGTCGGGCTGTTCCTCTTCACGATCCCCCTCTATTTTTTACTGCTCCACATGTTCTTCCATTACGAGGCGCGCTACTTGACGGGGACGCTGGCTGGATATCTGCCTCTCGCGGGATACGTGTTGTCGAAGATCGGGAAAAAAGGAAAACTGGCGGCAGCCTCAGCCTTTATTTGACCACGAGCTTCGTGAACGGGAAAACGTACGCCTGGAGCATGACCAGCAGCCCGACGAGCGCGGCCAGGGCCAGGCTATGGAAGAACACGTAGCGCAGGATGTCTCCCTCGTGCCCGTACCATTTCGTGGCCGTGCTGGCGACGACGATGCTCTGAGCGTCGATCATCTTGCCCATTACCCCGCCCGCGCTGTTGGCCGCGCACATGAGCACCGGGCTGACGCCGATCTGCGTCGCCGTGATCTTCTGGAGGCTGCCGAAGAGGACGTTCGACGACGTATCCGAACCGGTGAGGGCGACGCCCAGCCAGCCGAGCATCGTCCCGAAGAAGGGATAGAGCGCCCCGGTCCTGGCGAAAGCCAAGCCCATCGTCGCGTCAAGCCCCGCGTACCGGGTCGTATATCCGAGGGCAAGCATCGCCGCCACCGTGATCAGCGAATAACGGACGCGCTTGACGGTCTTCCACCAGACCGAGATCGTTTCGCGCAGCCTGAATCGCATGAAGGCGGCCGATAAAAGGGCCGCCAAAAAAATTCCCGTACCGGTGAACGACAGCCAATTGAAGACGAAAACGGCGCCCTCGGGCGTCGGGCCGGACATCACCGGCGGCATGCGGTTGATCAATTTGTCCACGCCCGGGACCGGCACTCTGAACACGGAGATTCCGTCTAGAAATTGCTTGACCTGGGGGATCCCCCAAGCGAAAACGATAACACTCAGGATGAGCCAGGGCAGCCAGGCTCTGACGATGTCGGCCCGGCCATGAGGATGGGTCCCTCTCGCCGCGCGACCGTCTTCTCTTCCCTCCAGCCCCCAAATCCTTTTCGGATGCCAAAGGCGAAGGAAAGCGATCAGCGCCCCGATGGAAACGGCCGCCGAAAGGACATCGACGAGCCACGGGCCGTGAAAGTTCGAGATCAGGAATTGGGGCACGGCAAAGAAGACCCCGGCGACGAGCAGGGCCGGCCAGACTTCACGCATACCTCCGAACCCGGCGAAGGCCCAGACCAGCCAAAACGGCACGATGATCGAAAAGAAAGGCAGTTGGCGGCCGACCATGGCGCTCAGGGCGCGGACGTCCAGCCCCGTGACGCCGGCCAGGGCAATGATCGGCGTGCCAAGGGCGCCGTAGGCCACGGGGGCGGTGTTGGCGATCAGCGACAGCCCGGAGGCGGCCAGCGGCCGGAAGCCCAGGCCGATCAGGATGGCCGCGGTTACGGCCACGGGCGTGCCGAAACCCGCCGCTCCCTCGAAGAACGCGCCGAAGGAGAAGGCGATCAGGAGCAGCTGGAGCCGCCGGTCCTGGGTGATGCCGGTCAGGCTGTCCTGAAGGATCTTGAAATGCCCCTTTTCGTTGGCCAGGTTATAAAGAAAAATGACGTTGAGGATGATCCAGCCGATGGGGAAGAGCCCGTAGGCCGCGCCAAAAAAGGCCACGGTCAGGCCTTTGCCGGCCGGCATACCGAAGACGAGGACGGCGATGACCAGCGCCGCGGCCAGGCCGAGGACCGCCGCCCAGTGGGCCTTGAGCCGGAGAAAGGCGAGCGTACCGAGCAGGACGAAGATGGGGAGGGCGGCCAGGATCGTCGAGAGGACCCACTGGCCCAGGGGATCGTAAACCTGATTCCACGGCATGCGCGTTTCTTCGCGGCAGATTATACCAAAAAGCGAGATCCTTCGCTTCGCTCAGGCGACTCCTTGAGTCGTCCCGAGTCTTTCGAGGGAACTCATGCGCTAATCCCGAGGTTGAACGAGATCCTTCGCTTCGCTCAGGACGACCCAAGGGGTCGATTCGTGGGGTCGATTCGCGGTTGACCGCCCTTCCCCTTCTGTGATAAATGAAGACGGGGTTCAACATGACGAAAACAATCCAAAAAAAGAGGATCCGAATATCCTCGCCGCCCGTGCCTCCCGAAACTGTCAAGAAAAAAAACCCGGACCAGGAAAAGCGCCACCTGGAACTGATCCAAAACCTCCCGGTCGGGGCCTACCGCACCACTCCGGACGGCGTGATCATCGAAGCCAATCCGGCCTTGGCCAAGATGCTGGGTTACAGGATCGGCGTATTGAAGAAGATCAATGCCCGGAAGCTCTACGCCAGGGAAGCCGATCGTGATAAGCGTCTGAAACAGCTCAACAAATTGTCGAAAATGGTCGCCGACTGTCGGCTCAGGCGACGGGACGGCAAAATAATCTGGATCCGTGACTATTCCCGAGGGGTGGTCGGCCCGGACGGCAAGATCGCCTTTTATGACGGCATCCTGGTCGACATCACCCGCGAGAAGAACGGCGAGGAGAAACTGAAAAAGGTCCTGGTGAAGCTCAAAGTGTCCGACCTCGAACGGCAAAAAGTGATCAAGGAGCTCCAAACCCATTCCATCACGGACGACCTGACCGGCCTCTTCAACAGGCGCGGTTTTTTCACGATCGCCACGGAGTACCTGAAGCTGGCCAGCCGGAACAAGACCAAGATGTTCCTGCTCTTCTTGGACATGGACCTCCTCAAGAACATCAACGACACCTTCGGCCACCACGTCGGAGACGCCGCCCTGATCAAGATAGCCGAGATCCTGAGACAGACGTTCCGCGATTCCGACATCAAAGGCCGGATGGGCGGAGATGAGTTCACCGTTCTTACGATCGATTCGAACCTGGCCGGAGCCGAGATGGCCTTCGGCCGGCTGGAAAAGAACATCGCCGAGTTCAACTCGGCCAACGACGCTCCTTTCAAGCTGGCCTTCAGCACGGGGGTGTCCTGCTTCGACCCGGAATACCCCTCGTCGATCGAGGACCTCATCGTCCGGGCGGACAAGTTGATGTATGAGAAGAAACGACAGAGACACGGTCTTTGACGGCACGGCATGGATCGATTCGAAATCGTTAACCCCCGAAGGAGACGCCGCCATCATAATCCCCCCACACCCCCCTTTAAGAAAGGGGGACTAAAGATATCCGCCGCATCCATTTGTTTTTCGCGATGACGGCATGACCTGGACATTCCGACCTAGACAAGGAGGTTTCATGAAAAAGATCGTCGCGCTTTCGTCCGTTCTCATTTTCGTTTTGGCCGCGGCCGCCCCGGCCGCGCCGATCAAGAACGCCCACGCCCCGGCCATTTCCAAGGGAAAGATCGCCTTCGCCTATCACGGAGATATCTGGGTGGCCAATGACGACGGCACGAACATCCGCCGCCTGACGGACAACGTCGCCAACGATACCAACCCCCGGTTCTCGCCGGACGGCCAGTGGATCGCCTTCACCAGCGACCGGGCGGGCAACAATGACGTTTACGTCGTTCCGGTCGCGGGAGGCGAACCCATCCAGCTGACCTTCCTGACGGCCAACGATGATGTCCAGTCCTGGACGCCCGACGGCCGAAGGATCCTGTTTTCCACGAGCCGCGGGGCCGACGCTTTCGGGACTCCCCTTTATGCCGTCTCGATCAAGGGCGGCCTGCCGACCCTGCTCGACATGCCGACGGCCTCCAACGGTATGATCTCCCCGGACGGAACGATGATCGCCTTCAATCGGAACGCCACGCGCTACGCCCGCAAACACTATCAAGGCAACAGCTCGGCCGACATCTACGTCGAGGACCTGACGACGAAGGAGGTCCGCCAGCTCACCGACACCGACATCCAAAAGTTCCGTCAGTTCCGCCAGGACCTGACCCCGATGTGGGGCGCGGACGGGATGATCTATTTCGGGAGCGAGCGCGACGGCTTCTTCAACATCTGGAAGGTTTCCCCGAAAGGCGGAGCCCCGGCCCAGGTGACCTCCTTCAAAACGGACGGCATCCAGAATCCGTCGATGAGTCCCGACGGCAAGGACCTCATCTTTGAGTACGCTTTCGATCTGTGGAAGATGAAGATCGCCGAGGCGAAGCCGCAGCGGGTCGCCCTCGACCTGGCCTTCGACCCGAAGGAGAACCTGGTCGAATACCTCGCCGCCGATTCCCGGGCCGACGGCTTTTCGCCGAGCCCCAAAGGCGATTACGCCGCCGTCGACTATCACGGCGAGATCTTCGTCGTCCCGACCGAGGAGGGCCTCGGCGAGATGAAGCAGGTGACCTCCTCGCCCTGGCGCGACCGCACCGAGGTTTTCTCGCCCAACGGCAAATATATCGCCTACGTCTCGGACGAATCGCTCGAAGAGGAGATCTGGCTCACCACGGTCGAGACCGGCGCGCGCAAGAAACTGACCTCGCACGAATCGACCAAGAGCCCCTTCATCTGGTCGCGCGATTCGAAACAGCTGGCTTTCTCGGCGGCCAACAAGCTCCTCCTGATGGATGTCGAAACTGCCGCCTCCCTCGAGCTCGGCGAGCAGCCCGGCGGATACTCCCTCCAGGAATTCTCGCCGGACGGAAAGTGGCTCGTCCTGTCGCTGCGCGACGACGATGCCAACGCCGACGTCTATCTGTTCAACATCGCCGAGAGGCGGCTCGTCAACGCGACCAAGAATCCCTTCCGCGATTCCAACGGCGCCCTGACGCCGGACGGAAAGTTCCTGGTCTTCACCTCCAACCGCGACGGCGCGACCAACCATCTGTTCAAGGTCGCTCTGTCGAAGCTCAGCGAGGATCCGGATGATCCGCTGGTCAAGGAACGCCTGAAGAGGGAGGAGGAAGGACGCGGCCGGGACAAGGAGAAGGAGGCGGCCGCGCCGCCCGCCCTGGCCGTCGATGCCGAGGAGATCGGCCGCCGCGCGATCCAGCTCACCTCGGGGACGAACGCGGTCGGCGAGGTCTTCCTGTCCAAGGACGGGAAAACGATCTATTTCACGAGCTCGGACGACAAGGGCCCGGGCCTCTTCTCCATCGGACTCGACGGCAAGGATAAGAAGAAAATCACCGACGGGACGTTCGGCGGGCTGACCCCGACCGAAGACCGGAAATATGTCTTTTATCGCTCCCAGAACAGCGTTTATAAGATGGAGCTCGCCCCGAACAAGGATAAAAAGAAACTGGCCTTCACCTTCAAGGTCACCGTGGACGTCCGCCGCGAATGGGAGCAGATCTTCGAGGAATGCTGGCGGGTCATGAAGTATCGCTTCTACGACCCGAAGATGCACGGCTTCGACTGGGCCGCGATCAAGTCCGCCTACAAGCCGCTCCTGGCCTACGTCGGGAGCTACCAGGACGTCTACGACCTGGCCAACGAGATGATCGGCGAGCTCAATGCGTCCCACACGGGCGTCAGCGGCCCCGACGGACCGACGTCCGGCGAGCGGCCGACGACCACCCAGACGCGATATCTCGGCTTCGAAATGGCCCCCGATAAGGATTTCTATCGCATCAACCATATCTTCCGCGACGGGCCGGCCGACAAGGAATGGCTTAAGCTCAAGGAAGGCGATTATGTCTTCGCCGTCAACGGCCGGGAGGTCAAAGCCGGCGACAACTACTGGAAGATCCTGAACGGCCTGCTCAATGAATACGCCGTCGTCCGGATCGGCAGCGAGCCGAATCCCAAGAGCCCAGCGGCGCGGGACGTCCGGATCCGGACGGTGACCTCGCTCGGCAATATCAAATATCAGGAGTGGGTCAAGAACAATCGCGATTACGTCGAAAAGGCCTCGAACGGCCAGATCGCCTACGTCCATATCCAGTCCATGAACGAGCCGTCGCTGCGCATCTTCGAGAACGAGGTCAGCCAGTTCGCGAACAAGAAGGGGATCATCGTCGACATCCGCTACAACGGCGGGGGCAACACCGACCAGGAGATTCTGAACATCCTCTCGCGCCGGCCGTACGAGTACTGGAACAGCCGCTGGGGTTCGCGAGCCTGGGGCCGCCGGCCGCAGCAGGCCATCGCCGGGCCCAAGGTCATGATGATCAACTGGCGTTCGGCCTCGGACAGCGAGGTCACGCCGCAGGGCTTCCGCGATCTGGGCCTGGGCCGGATCGTCGGCAACCCGACCGCGGCCATGGTCATCGCCACGGGCAGCTACGGGCTGCTCAACGGCGGTTCGATCCGGACGCCCGGCTCCCTAGTCGTCACCTACGATCCGACCAAGCCGAACAACTACGGTCTCAACATGGAGAACTTCGGCGTGGCTCCCGACGTCTTCGTCCGGAACTCGCCCAAGGACGACATGGATAAGTTCGACCGAGAGCTTGACACGGCCGTCAAGGAGGCTTTGAAGATGCTCAAAGAAGGCAAGTGGCAGTACGAAAAATGAAATTCGATCTGGACCGGCTTCGCTCCCGATCCGGGTTTTTAACGCCGTTTCCTCGCCAGCGATTTCGGCTGCGAAGTCTTTGGTCGACGCGGCGACAGGGTGGCCCCCGGCCCCCTGGGGAACCAGTCCCGTCGGTTCCCCCCATCGCAAGCGATGGGACCCCCCTCCGCTATGGGGGCCTTGGGACCAACCCTGCCGTCGCGTCCTTAAATTCTCCGCCGAACAAATCAACCCATTCGACTCCCCGGGCTGAAGCCCGGGGTATGCGCAGGGTTAATACTGAGCGGCGCTTTTCACCCCGATTTAAAAATCGGGGTTTGGCGCCGTCGAACGTATCAAACGGTAGCGGAGATATCAAATTATGGTCGCTTCGACCGTCCCAGGTCGGATTTCCTTATTAAAGGAGCCATCGTGGAGAACCATGACAAGTTGGAGGTGAACCGCCGGCGGTTCATCGCCTATTTCTCGTCCATCGGATTGGGCGCGACGCTCATGCCCGGCGCGCTCCTGGCCCAGGCCCAGGACGCCCAGGTGATCACGCTCGGCATGGTCGATGAGGCCGCCAGGATCGCCGGCCTGACCCTCTCGCCCGACGCGGAGAAGCGGATCGCCGACAGCCTCAGCCGGAGAGGCAGCTTACTGGCCAATTATCAGGCCCTCCGCGACCTGAAGCTGGGCAACGACACACCTCTGGCCATTGTCTTCAATCCCCTCCTGCCGGGAATGAAACTCCCCCCGGACCGCAAGACCTTCAAATGGTCGAAGCCGGAAGCGGCCAAGCCCAAGACCGACGAGGACCTGGCCTTCCTGCCCCTGACGCACCTCGCCCGCCTCATCGAGAAGCGGGTGATCAAATCGCTCGACCTGACCAAGCTCTACCTGGAGCGTCTGAAGAAATACGATCCCATCCTCCACTGCGTCGTCACGCTGACCGAGGAACTCGCCCTCAAGCAGGCCGCCCAGGCCGACGCCGAGATCGCCGGCGGGAAATACCGCGGCCCTCTCCACGGGATCCCCTGGGGGGCCAAGGACCTGCTCGCCGTCAAAGGTTACAAAACGACCTTCGGCGCTTCGCCCTACAAAGACCAGGTCATCGACGTCGATTCAACCGTCTTCACCAGGCTGACCGAAGCCGGGGCGGTCCTCTTGGCCAAGCTGACGCTCGGGGCCCTGGCCCAGGGCGACCGCTGGTTCGGCGGCCAGACCAAGAGCCCTTGGGACCCGACCAGCGGCTCGAGCGGCTCCTCGGCCGGACCGGCTTCGACGACGGCCGCCGGCCTGGTCGGATTCTCGATCGGCAGCGAGACCCGCGGTTCGATCATGTCGCCGGCGAGCCGCTGCGGGGTGACGGGCCTTCGGCCGACCTTCGGCCGCGTCAGCCGCTACGGAGCCATGGCCCTCAGCTGGACGATGGACAAGATCGGCCCCATCTGCCGGACCGCCGAGGACTGCGCTCTGGTCCTCAAAGCCATCAACGGGCCGGACGGAAAGGACCCCCACGTCATCGCCGCCCCCTTCGATTGGGACGCGACGCGCGACGTGCGCAAGCTGCGCGTCGGATACATCAAAACGGATTACGAAGGCGACATCCCCGACGATCCGAAGAACCCGGACCGTGTCCAGCGCCAGCGCGAGAACCGCAAATTCAACGTCGAAGCTCTGGCCGTCTTCAAAGCGTTGGGCGTGAACCCTATCCCGATCGAACTGCCCAAGGTCTCGAGCGGCGATATGGACTTCATCCTCACGACCGAGGCCGCAGCGGCGTTCGACGAGCTCATCCGCAGCGACAAGCTCGACCTGATGTCGGCCGAGCCGGAGCGGAGCTCCTGGGTCGGCTCGTTCCGCCTCCACCGGTTCGTTCCGGCCGTCGAATACATCCAGGCCAACCGGGCCCGCTACCGGCTGATGCAGGAGTTCGCCAAGGTCTTCGACAAGATCGACCTCTTCATCGGCAGTTCGCTCGGCGTAACCAATATGACCGGCCATCCGGAGATCAGCCTCCCTTCGGGATTCGATTCCAAGGGCCAGCCGGCGAGCCTGCGCCTCACCGGGCGCTTGTTCGGCGAGGAGGACATGCTCCTCCTGGCCCGGGCGTTCCAGGGCAAGACCGACCATCACCTCAAGCGGCCGAAGCTGTAACAGAAACTCCGCCTTCAGGCGGGGAAATATTTCGTCAGGGAAGCCGGCTCGAATCCGGCGGAGTGAGGGTCAATCCATGAACATTAGAAATTCTCGTCAAGGGACGAGCCTTCGGCTCGCCACTCGCCCGTGGCTTATATCCACGGGCGAGTACGGCGGAAATGGACCCCCGGGTAAAGCCCGGGGCACTCACCCGCGACGTAAATACGCGGCTGAGTACGGCAGAAGCGGATCCCCAGACAAAGCCTGGGGCCCCTGCCGCCGCCCCGGCCGCCGTCGAAATCGCGTCTCATTAACCCTCCTGGCGGGTTTGCTTGGCGCCGTCTCCGTCCTATCGGCGCCGCAGTCGAGACCCATATCGATCGATCCTAACGACGGGCAGGAGGACATCGTCCGAAAAGCGGCAGCCGTGACACCCTCGCCCCGCCAGGTCGCCTGGCAGGAGGTCGAGTTCGCCGGGTTCATTCATTTCGGCATGAACACTTTCACCAACCGCGAGTGGGGCGAAGGCAAAGAGGATCCGAAGCTCTTCAATCCCACGGACTTCGACGCCCGCCAGTGGGCGTCGGCCTTCAAAGCCGCCGGCATGAAGATGCTCATCCTGACCGCCAAGCACCATGACGGCTTCTGCCTCTGGCCCAGCCGCTATACCGAACACTCGGTCAAGAACAGCCCCTGGCGCGGAGGCAAAGGCGACGTCGTGCGCGAGGTGGCTGAAGCTTGCCGGGAGGCGGGCTTGAAGCTAGGCCTCTACCTTTCGCCCTGGGACCGTCACGAGCCGACCTATGGCGATTCGCCGGCCTACAACGAGCATTTCAAAAACCAATTGCGGGAGCTATTGACAAATTACGGCGATGTCTCGGATATGTGGTTCGACGGGGCCTGCGCCGAAGGTCCCAACGGCAAAAAGCAGGTCTACGACTGGCCGGGCTACTGGGCGGTCATCCGGGAGCTTCGGCCGAATGCGACGATCTCGATCATGGGCCCGGACGTCCGCTGGTGCGGCAACGAGGCCGGCACTTCGAGAGAGAGCGAATGGAGCGTCGTCCCCCTGCTCAAGCCGATCGAGGAGGCTATTTCGGACAGCGCCGGCGGGATCGATTTTCAGAAAAAAGACCTTGGTTCGCGGCAGGTCTTGGCCGAGGCGGCGAAAAAAGGGGCGCGCCTCGTCTGGTATCCGGCCCAGGTCGATACCTCCATCCGGCCGGGCTGGTTCTATCATGCCGCCGAGGACGGACAGGTCAAGTCCCTCTCCCATTTGATCGACGTCTACTACGGCGCGGTCGGCGGCAACGCCATGCTTCTCCTCAACGTGCCGCCCGATCAGAGAGGCCGCCTCCACGACAACGACGTTCAGCGTTTGAAACAGGTCGGGGACGTCCTGCGGGCGACCTTCTTCGCGAATCTGGCCCAAGGGGCGAGAGCGACCGCAACGCAGACGAAAAAGGGCGCATCATTCGGTGCGGCCGGCATTGCCGACGCCGACAAGGACAGCTATTGGACGACGGACGACGGCGTCACGGCGGCTACGGTCGAATTCGACCTCGGGTCGGCAAAGACGTTCAACGTGGCCATGCTCCAGGAGCAGATCAAGCTCGGCCAGCGGATCGAGGAGTTCTTCGTCGACGCCTGGGCGGGAAGCGAGTGGAGGGAGATCGCCCGCTCGACGACCATCGGCAATAAAAGCCTGCTCCGCTTTCCGGAGGTCACGGCGGCCAAGGTCCGAGTCCGGATCACGCGGTCGAGGGTCTGCCCGACGCTTTCGCATTTCGGCCTGTTCCGCGCTCCGGCCATCTCCTGAGGACCGGCCGGGTTTGACAGGACGGGATCGAAAGTTTATACTATTGATTCTAGAGGAATAGTATATTTCCGCTCGAACAAGGAGTTCCCTATGACATACAAACGCGGAGCACGGATCGCTCTCGGTTGCAGCTTGGTTCTCATCCTGGCTTCGATAAAGCTTTTCGCGGTGGAACCGGTCGCATATTTGCCGTCAGGCGCCCGGCTCCAAATCGCCTCTGGTAATCAGGAGATCGTCTATAAACCGATGCCGAAGACGGGCAAGAAATACGAGCTCGGCGACGGGAACTATGTCGTCTATGACTTCAGCGAAAAGCCCAAAATGGGCACGGTCATCCTGAAGATCCAGGTCTTTAACAAAAAAGGCGAGCAAATCACGCCCTATGTGGTCAAGGGCCGGTCGGATATGCCATCGATGCGGGGCGCCCACGATTCCGGGGACGTGGAGTTCAAGCTGAACCGAAAAAATGACTATCTCATGCCGGTCAACATCGTCATGCCGGGCGACTGGGAGGTGCGGGTGACCTTCTTCAAGGACGGGAAGCCGGTCTATTACGGCAGCATCACCTTTGATGTCTAAAAAGTTCGCCCTTCTTACCCTTCTGACGCTCGGGGCCGGGGCCAATGCCCTCCTCGCCTCAAGTTATCTTTTCTATCTCGAGGCCCAGGGGGTCGCCGGCTGGTCGTCGGCGGCGAGAAAAGCCGTCTTCTTCTCCATGAGCCGGGAAGAGGTCATGCAAAAGCCGGGCCTCGGATTTGATTATGTCCAGCGGTTCTCCGGGGCGTCGGGAGATTTCGCCGTCCTGGCGATTCAGGGGCGGCTGGCGGTCAATTCCGAAGGGGACAAGACCGTAGAGCCCCAGCTCTACAATGCCTTTCTGAAATTCAAGACAAGCGCCGGGGACATCTGGATCGGCCACAACCGTCCGAAGTTCGGCCTCTCCTCATATTTCGACAGTCACGCTCAGCTTCTCCAGCCGCTGGCCATGAACGGCTTCGGTTTCGACCGCGACTGGGGCGTCGGAGTCGAACGCGACACGGCCTGGGGAAATGCCGGCCTGTCTCTGACCACGGGATCGGGCATGCCGCTCCATTTTAAAGGCAATTTTTTTCTGGCGGCGCGGGTTTCCAAGGGCGTTCTTAACCGGGATAACTACAACATCGGCCTCTCGGCCGGATATGGAAAGCTTCTCGACGTCATGGGCTATCACCTGATGTCGGACGAACCGATGGAGTCCGCGCTGGCTGGTCTGGACGCGGCCTGGCTCTGGAACAACGTGGAAAACCGAGTTGAAGCGATAGGCGGAAAGAAAGGCGGGCAGAGCGCGTATGCCTTGTTCTGGCGCGCCGGATTGAACCTGTTGGATGAAGGCCGGCTGAAGCTCGAAGTCCAGCCCGTCGTGTTCAGGACCATGGGCATGACCCAGGTCCAGATCTCGGCCGGCGCGACCTATCTGGCCCATCCGGATTGGACGCTACGGATTATGTATATGTATGATCGCGAGAGAAAAGATTCGCGAATCATCTTTCAGATCTACTCCTATAAAGGAATACGATTTTGATGTATTTATTGTCATCGAGAGCCTCTTGGCGTAGCGATCTCCATGATAATCCCCCTACGCCCCCCTTTATTAAAGGGGGGATTTACGTCCTCCCCTTTTCTAAAGGGGGGTGAGGGGGGATTATGATCAGCGCCACCCGCTTTTCATTTTATGGAGTCGAGATGAAGCATTTAGCGTCGATAATTCTGATTGTATTGATCGCCGCCGCGCCCCTGCTCGCCGCGGTCGGCTGCGATCTCAACGACCCGGATCGCGACGTCAAACGGCTCTTCCCCGAGTCCACGGGATATAAGACACTTTACGTCACCATCGCCCAGAAGGGCGGAACTGAAATGCTCCGCCGTGTCGAGGCGCGCCTCGGAGACAGGTTCCAGGGCCTTTACGAAACCATGGATGTTCCCTACACGATGTACCAAATCTTCAAGGGCAAGGACCTCATCGGCTATATCCACGGCGTCAACCAGAAAGGCGAATTCGGCGGGATCCAAGTCTTCCTGGCTCTCGACCTCGAAGGCAACATCCGCGGCTTCTACTTTCAGAAGATGACCGGCCGCTACGCCAAGCTCCTCCGCGACCCGGAATTCGGCAAGCAGTTCATCGGGTTAAATCTGAAGGATTTCGGTGATTACGACGTTGCGACGGCGCAGGCCAAGCCCGGCAGCCGGGTAGCGGCTATCAAGAACCCGGCCCCGCAGGCGGAATCGGACTTCCGCGCCTCGCGCCGGGCGACGAAGAAGAATTTGATCCTATGCGACGAGTTTTTATTGGGGAACAGATACTTGAATGCTAAATGAAACGTTCGTCTTGTCAATGCGAGCCGCTTTTAAGGCGTGGCAAATCCCCCCTCACCCCCCTTTTCTAAAGGGGGAATGGGGGGATTATGATCATGGTATCGATCCGATCCTCGCGATGACATCAAAGGAATAACCATATGGCTAAAAAGATCAACATCTATCAGGTCGCTTATAAGAACCTGCTCCGCAAGAAAACGCGGACCGCGCTGACCATCCTGGGCATCGGGCTTTCGGCCTGGGTGCTGATCAGCCTGCTGGGATTCAACCGGGGCTACGAATCGGCGTTGAACAAAGACATCGACAACATGGGCTTCCAGGTCCTCGTGACCGCCAAGGGCTGCCCGTACGAAGCCGCGACGCTCATGCTGAAGGGCGGGACCGGCCTGCGCTACATGAAGGAGTCCATTCTCGCCGATATCCTCAAGCATAAGGAAGTGGAGAGACTCACGCCCCAGCTCATGGCCGCCATCTTCGATCCGAACAAGGGCGAGAGCGGCGGGATCAACGCCTACCTCGGCGTCGATCCGGTCACCTTCCCGGCGATGAAGCCCTACCTGAAATTCAAGCAGGGAGGCTGGTTCACCGATCCGACGGCCCTGGAAGCCGTCGTCGGCTACGAAGCGGCCGAGCTCGAGCAGCGTGAGGTCGGTGACAAAATGCTCATCCCGGAGAAAAACATCGAGTTCAAGGTCGTCGGGATCCTGGCCCGGTCCGGAACCGCCGACGACGGGACGATTTTCATGCCTCTCAGAACCGTCCAGAAGATCTTTGATAAGGAGGGCCTGATTACGGCCGCCGGCATCAAGGTCGACAAGAACGCCAACATGACCGAGCTCGAGAACAAGCTCTACGATCTGCCCGACGTCCAGGTCGTGTCCATGGCCCAGGTCAAGAACACGATCATGAGCCTGGTCTCGACGGCCAAGGTCATGGTCTTCTCGATCGCCCTGATCGCTATCCTCATCGCCATGCTGGGCGTCATCAATACGATCTTGATGTCGGTCCTCGAGCGGTTCCAGGAGATCGGCATCATCAAGAGCATGGGGGCCATGCCCTGGGACGTCTTCCGGATGATCTGGACCGAAACGGTCATCCTCTGCCTCCTCGGCGGCGTGATCGGCATCGGCATCGCTTTCGCCCTGTCCAAGATCACCGATATCCTGATCCGGCGCCTCCTCCCCTACACGCCGACCGGGAGCCTGATCAGCATCGACTCGCGGCTGGGGTTCATCACCCTCGGCGTCGTCCTGGGCATCGGGCTCTTGAGCGGAATTTATCCGGCCTGGCGGGCGGCCCGGGTCCGGCCTCTCGAATCCATCCGGAGCGAAGGAGACTGACATGAGCCACGGGAACAACCTGGCCCTCGAAGCCCAACATCTGACGAAGATCTATAAACGCGGAGCCGAGGAGATCGTGGCCGTCGACGACGTCTCCTTGACCGTCCGCAAAGGCGAATTTGTGTCGTTCATCGGCCCGTCGGGGTCCGGGAAGACGACCCTGATCAATATCCTCGGCTGCCTCGACAACACCACGTCGGGAAGCCTCAAAATCAGCGGAGAGACGGTCTTCTCGGAAAACAAATGTCTTTCGGAAAGCGACCTGACAAAGATCCGGCGTCAGGTTTTCGGCTACATTTTCCAGAAGTTCTATCTCGTCCCGACGCTGACCGTCTATGAAAACGTACTTCTCCCGTTCGCCTTTTTCAAGAAAGCCGAAGCGAACGCGGACCCCATGGAGATCCTGAGATTCCTGGGCATCGACAAGAGGACGAGCCACCGGCCCTCCGAGCTATCGGGCGGCGAGATGCAACGCGTGGCGATCGCCCGGGCGCTCATCAACAAGCCGGAGATCCTCCTGGCCGACGAGCCGACGGGAAACCTCGATTCGAAGCGCAGCGTGGAGATTGGAGAGATCTTGAAACGGCTCAACGAAAAGGAAGGCCTGACCGTCCTTCTCGTGACGCACAATCCCGCCCTGGCCGGGATCGCCCACCGGACGATCAGCCTGCACGACGGGAAAATCGCGAATTAGGAGATCATCCCCGGCTTTTCCCGTCCCGGGTTGGGGACGATAATCCGCGCCCACGGAAAATATGATTTTGAGCTCCGACCCCCTTGAAGCCAGGGGAAACAAGATCATCGGGACGAAAATCCCTGCGATCCATGTCCTTTTATTCAAGTTGCGCGCTCCAGATTTTCAAAAAATCCGTCTCGAGCCTTTTACGTCTCGCGCTGAATCTATTCAAGACGCCCATTTGAGATGGAGTTTTTTTTGATTTAAAGCGCAATCCCTCAAGTAGAGATTGATCAGGTGTTGGTAAGGCACGCCCAACTCGTTGGCCATGGCCTTAAAATAGGACACCGATTCTCTGTCGAGTCTGATGGTTACGGGCTGCTTGAGCTGCTTAATATAGGGATTTTTCTCGCCTTTCATCTTGGCGAAATCGTAACGTGCTCTCATGGTGTTACCTCCAGTATGCGGCGGCCTCGCTTTTCGTCGCCCTGCGGGCTGAAATGATGCGAATGACCATGTCATCCGAACGATAACAATGACAGACGATCAGCACCCTCAGCCGGATGCTCAATCCAAGCATGATAAAACGATCTTCGTCCCGTGAATGATCCGGGTCATCATATCGGAGGGCGTTCTCGTCTAGAAATACGGTCTGGGCTTCGTCAAACGAGATACCATGCTTCCGCTTGTTGGCGCGGCTTTTTCTCTCATCCCATTCGAATTCGATATCCGCCATATTTACAATGTACGTATATTCTCATGATATGTCAACCTCAATATTTCTTGACTTGTCTCCGGCGCGTTACCTACAATAGGGACTCAAGGCCGTAACGGCCTCTCTGTTCAGGGGAATGGAAAGCCGGCCGCGGGCGGTGCCTTGAACGTTCTAGAGAGGGGGTCATTCATGAGAGACATGGTCAATCTGAGGCACGACGAAATCCCGCCTCGGTGGTATAACATCATTCCCGACCTGCCGGTGCCGCTGCCGCCGCCGCTCGATCCCGACTACGGGCCGTCGCGGATCGGGAACCTGCCCAATCTCATGATCGGCGAGTGCCTGAAGCAGGAGTTCTCGCTCGAGAACTGGATCGACGTCCCGGGCGGAGTCATGGATCTGTTCGCCAAGGCCGGGCGGCCGCGGCCGCTGTTCCGGGCTTCAAATTTGGAAAAAAGGCTCGACACGCCGGCCAGGCTATACTACAAGGGTGAGTTTTACAGCCCGACGGGAAGCCATAAAGTCAACACCGCCCTGGCCCAGTGCTGGTATGCCAAAGAACAGGGCTTTAAGCGGGTCACCACCGAAACGGGGGCCGGTCAATGGGGCACCGCCTTGGCCTATGCCGCCGCCGTGACCGGTCTCAAGTGTACGGTCTACTGGGTCCGGAGCGTCTACAATTGGAAGAAGGACCGGCTCTCATTTATGAATCTTCTCGGCGCGGAGGTTTTTGCCTCGCCCAGCCCCATGACCGAGTTCGGGAGATCGCTCTACGATAAGAATCCCGACCACGTGGGCTCACTGGGCATCGCCATTTCCGAGGGGCTCGAGGATTCCCAAAAAGACCCGGCGGCGACCTACAGCTTGGGCTCGGTCCTCAACCACGTCCTCATGCATCAGACCGTCATCGGCCTGGAATCGCAGAAACAGTTCGAGCTCTTCGGCGACTATCCCGACGTCGTCGTCTCCTGCCTCGGCGGCGGGTCCAACTTCGGCGGGTTTGCCCTTCCCTTTATGGGCGACGTCCTCAAGAAGGGCAAAAAGATCAAGTTCATCGCCGCCCAGAGCCAGGTTGCCCCGAATCTCCAGGGCACCTACAAATACGATTTCGCCGACTACGCCGAAATGACGCCCCTTCTGAAAATGTACACTCTGGGCCACAAGTCCGATATGGAACCGGTCAAGGGCGATGGGCTGCGCTACCACGGCTGTTCGCCTATCCTCAGCCTGCTCCGCAACGAAGGTTACATCGACACGGTCGCCTATCCGAAGGACGAGAAGCACGTCTTCGAGAACGCCCGGATGTTCATGGAGACCGAGGGCTGGCTGCCGGCGCCGGAATCGGCTTATTCGATCTGCGCCGCCATCGATGAGGCGCTCAAATGCCGGGAGTCGGGCGAGAAAAAGACCATCGCCTTCAACATCAGCGGCCACGGTTTTCTGGATATCCCCGGATACCGGGCCGTCCTGGGGATGGAATAATCGATCGCGATGACGTAAGAGCTGGACGAATCCGCTGTCTTGTCAGATTGTTTCCCGGATCTTTTCGATCTACCGAATTTTATCGGAAAGGCGTTTGGCACTGACGGGAAAGGCCGTCTTCAACTCCGGGGCGAACACGGACACTTTGAACTCTTCGACGATCCAGCGGAACTCCTCGACCGCGTCCCGGATCTCGACCGGCGTTTGCGGTCCTATGTCCGCACGCATCGTTTCCAGAGCCTGAACGAAGGGACCGATCTGGGCGGCCTTCCTGAGGTCCTTTTCCGGATCGTTCTTGGCCCGTTCCAATCTAAGCCGGAGTGCGCTCAAATAGCGGGGGATCTGGGTCAACCGGTCGATCGCATAGATTTCCAGAAAATTCTTCGACACCAGCCGGTCGATCTCCTGGCGAACCTGCCGGCAGATGCCGGCCAGGACCTTGTTCGAGGCATGTGTCCTTTCGATCGTATACAGCGCGGCATGGATCTCCTGGTAGGCGGCGAGGACGGGGCGGGCCGCCTCCCACAGGGCGTGGGCTTTCTCGAAAAGCGCCCGGACGACCGTGTCCGCGTAAGCTTTGAACTCCTCCGCGGAGCGGATGTCCTTTTGGAAGACCGCGGTCTTGAGATTTTCGACGAGCATCCGCTCGACGGTCTCCTTCCCTCCGAAATACAGGGCCGCTCTCTGATATTCGAGGGGAAGGACGAGACGGCGCTCCATGAATTTCAGGTCCTTGGCGAACTTGAGAAGAAGGAGCATCTGAACGCCTTTTTTATGGGAAGTGAGGGCCTCTTCATATGTTTTGAACAATCTCAGGTTCGCCCCATTCGCTCCGGCTTCAAGCCCCGGATAAGCGACGGCCCCGGGACCGATCGAGACGAGCTCGGGCAGATCGCCGAAATCCCAGCCCGTGATCCCGGTCCGCTCCCATTTTTGGCGGCCTTGAGCCCAAACCCGCGGATCTTGGGCCGCGGCCCGGGCCGCTTCCCTCCGGGCTTTTTGCACGGTCTCCAGGTCCCGGCTGGCGACCACTTCTTTGCCCTGCGGATCGAGGACGGCGACGCGCAATCTCAGATGCTTCGGCAGCTCGACCTGAGCCCATTCGGCGGCGGGGATGTCGGCGCGGAATCGCTGTTTGGCGAGGCGGGACAGCGTCTCGAAGAGCGACGCCTCGGACGGCTGGATCTCATGGAGGATGAGGTTCGCCGCGTCGGAGGCGGGGACGAGAAGTTTCCGGAATCGCTTCGGCAGTCCTTTGATGAGCTCCATGATCTTGTCCCGGAGATGCCCGGGAATCCCCCACTCCAAAGGCTCGGCGGGAATTCTCCCGGCAAGCTCCGCCGGGATTCCGATCGTGGCACCGTCGTCCTCCTCGCCCGGGGCGAATTTATACTTAAGCCGGAACCTGCGGCCGCCGATGGACAGCTCATCGGGAAACAAGGCTAATTCCCGCGGATCGGGGAACGCCCGGAGAAGGTCCGTTTCCCTCATGTTCAGGAACGCGTCGCCGCCCGGGCGCCTGATCCGCTCTTTCAACCCTCGCACATCGAAGACGCCGGCCAGGCGCTTCGCATAAAACTCGATCCGCAACTTCTCGTCGACTAGGATGTCGTGCCGCCTCAGCTTTTCTTCGATCGTCGATAAGCGGGCGACGAGGTCGAGATTAAGGCGAAGGAAGTCGAAATGCTCTTTGACCTGCCCTTCGACGAGGGCGGAGCGGAGAAAAATACGGTGGGCTTCATCGGGCGCGACAGGTCCGTAGGGGACGGTCCGGCCCGTGACGATTTCCAGGCCGAACAGGGACACGCGCTCCTCGGCGACGACCTGCCCGCGGCCTTTATCCCAATGCGGGCCGACGTAGGAATACCGGCACAGCGGGCCGCCCAGCGCCTCCAGCCACCCGGCCTCGATCCGGGCCGCGGTCCGGGCGAACAGCCGGCGCGTCCGGACCATCTCCGCGGCGACGATCCATGACGCGTTCTTGTTGAACAGCGTCGATCCGGGAAAGGCCATGACCTCCCGGCCCTTGTCCGCCGTGTACATGTTCCGGTCTTTATGGGTCGCGATATTTGACAGGTATCCGCTCAGGATGGACTTGTGGACGGCGGCATAGAGCGGCCTGGACATTTCGACGCGCTGCGTCCTTCCCGGGGGGATGCGCAGCTCCCTCAGAATGTCCAGGATCTCATTGTGGATGAAGGTCCACTCGCGCATCCGGGCGAACGAGAGGAAATGGTCGCGGCAGAACGTCCGCTTCTGGGCGTGGCTCGTCTGCCGTTCCAGGTCGCCGTGATAGCGGTTCCAGATGTTGAGAAGCGTCAGGAAATCGGAGTCGGGATCCCGGAACGGGGCGTGCATGACGTCGGCCTGGGCTGCCTTCTCCGGGGGGCGTTCGCACGGGTCGCGGATGCTCAGCGCCGAGGCGATGACCGCCGTTTCGCGGAGACACCCTTCCTTGCGCGCTTCGAGCAGCATCCGGGAGATCCTGGGATCGAGCGGCATGCGGGCCATCTGCCGGCCTTTCTCGGTCAGGGCGGCCTCCTGTCCGCGGCGTTCGATCGCGCCCAGTTCGACCAGCGTCTCGTAGCCGTCCTCGACGTTCTTCGGATGGGGCCGGTCGACGAAGGGGAACTTTAAGGGATGTCCGAGGTTGAGGTCGATCATGCGCAGGATGACCTCGGCCAGGTTCGAGCGGAGGATCTCGGGAGGCGTGAATGGAACCCGCGCCGCGTAATCGTCCTCAGCATAGAGCCGGACGCAGAGCCCACGGTCGACGCGGCCGCAGCGGCCTTTGCGCTGGTCGGCGCTGCTCTTGGAGACGGCCTGGATCGGCAGGCTGTTGATGCGTGCGCCGGGAAGATATTGAGAGATCCGGGCGAGGCCCGTGTCGACGACGTACCTGATCCCCGGGATCGTCAGCGAGGTCTCGGCGACGTTCGTGGCAACCACGATCTTGGGGCCCGTGACCGTATAGACGCGGCCCTGTTGGGCGCCGGGCAGGCGCCCGAATAAGGGCAGGACGGTGACGCCGGCATAGCGCCGGCCCTCGAGGATCTCGCAGGTCTCTAAAATGTCCTGCTCGGTCGGCATGAAGACGAGGATATCGCCGGCCGGATTCCCCTTTTTGAGATCGTCCACGGCATCGGCCGCCATCTGGACGTAATCGGCCTCGCCGCCCTCCGCGTCCTCCGGGCACGGCGGCCGGTAATCGACCTCGACCGGATAGAGCCGCCCGCTGACCTCGAGGACGGGCGCGTCCTCGAAAGCCCGGGAGAATTTTTCGATATCGAGAGTCGCCGAAGTGATGATCAGCCGCAGGTCCGGCCGGACGGGAAGGAGCGTCTTGGCGATGCCCAACAAGAAATCGATGTTCAGGCTCCGTTCGTGGGCCTCATCGATGATGAGCGTGTCGTATTCCCGGAGCCGGGGGTCGGACTGGGTCTCGGCCAGGAGCATTCCGTCGGTCAGGACCTTGATCAGGGTGTCCCGCGAGGTCCGCTCGTCGAAGCGGATCTTGTAGCCCACCGTCCGGCCGACCGGCTCGCCGAGCTCCTCGGCGATGCGCTGGGCGATGGTGATCGCGGCGATGCGGCGGGGCTGGGTGCAGGCGATCCGGCCGCGCCGGCCCCGGCCCGCCTCGAGGCACATCTTCGGGATCTGGGTGCTCTTGCCGCAGCCCGTCTCGCCCGAGACGATGACGACCGGATGTGCACGGACGGCCCCGACGATCTCGGCGCGCTTGCGGGTGATGGGGAGTTCGGGAGGATAAAGGATCACGAACTCACTCATACCATAGGCCAAGATTGGGGTCAATCATCGCCCCCGGAAACCGGCAGTCATCCAGTCATCTGGGGTCGTCATCTGGGGTCGCGTCTACACTTTCCACTCTAGAAAGTGGAAAGTGTAGACGCGACCCCGAATTTCGTGGTACAAAAGATGTTTGTGTTCGTATCCCTGCGAGAAAGGTAGTTATGGAACCATGAAAAGACTGTTCCTCTGGCTCATGATCGGGCTCTCTCTCGTCCCCTTATCGCCGGCCGCGACCAAGCTCCAGCCCGGATTCAGTTTCGGCCTCAAAGTCGGCCTCAATATTGCCGATTTCAGCGGGGCCGATGTCGATCTGGCCTTCCAAACCAAAGTGGGATTCGCCGCGGGAGGTTTGCTGGCCTACCGTCTTGGCGATATCTTCGCGATCCAGTCCGAAGTCCTCTTCAGCCAAAAAGGGGCGAAGATCTTCACCAAAGTTCAGGGCATTATGCTCAACGAATGGCTCAATTTGAATTATATCGAAATTCCCCTGCTGTTCAAATTCTATCCCCCCTTGGAATCCGCCATCCGGCCGATGTTCTTCGCCGGCCCTTACCTGGCCTTCAAATCCAGCTTCAAGGAGAAATGGGAATACGGAAGTCAGGGGGGAAACGACGACATCGGGACGTTCAGGGAGAAAGAGACCGGATTCGCCGCGGGCGGCGGCCTGGACTTCCCCATCGCGAATGGAGTCAGGATGAGCGCGGAGCTCCGTTACAGCCGAGGGTTGTCCACCCTATCCAAGGACGCCGAGCAAAGGAGCTATAACTCGGTTTTTTCCATCCTGGTCGGAATCGCTTTCGGAAAATGAAATGAACAGGCAAGGAACGGTTCCGCGGCCGCCGGAAGGAGATTTTCTTGCGGTGGCCGAAGCCAAAAAGCCCTCGGCCAAGCTCGAGATCGGCAACGAACGACTGATCTGGATTCAGCGGTAGACCGCGAATCCCAGCGCCGCCGCGCCGAGGATGACGAAGACGGGGTTGATCCGGGTCAGGACGAGCAGGGCGAAGACCACGACGACGATGAGGACTTTGTCCCAGCCGCCGACGAACGCCGCGCTCCATCCCAATTTTTGGACCCCGAACACGCTCACGGCCATCTCGTAAGCCGTCCAGAGCAGGAAGCCCACGACCACGGGCCGGACGGCCTGAAGCATCGACTTCACCACGGCGCTGTCCTTGACCCCGAAAAAATAGACGACCATGACCATCATCAGGATCGTCGTCGGCAAGACCGTTCCCGTGACGGCGGCGATGGCGCCGGGAAGGCCGGCCAGTTTGTAGCCGATATAGGCCGAGACCTGGGGGGCAATGGGGCCCGGCAGGGCGTTCCCGATGGCTACAGCGTCGGCGAATTCGGCGGATGTCGACCAGCCGGCCATCGTCACTTCGCGCTGCATCAAGGCCAGCGAGGCCGGTCCCCCGCCCCAGGAAAAGAGGGCAACCCGGGTGAACAGGTTGAATATTTTTAGAAGCAACATGGATGTCCTCTCCTTCTCCTGAAAATCTACCATGGCGGGGCCGGGAATGTAAACAGCCGCGACACCCGGCGGGCGCGCTCTTTGATCAAACCGGCTGTTGCCAAACGGAAGCCGCGGGTTTAGGATTATTAAGCCCCCCTCACCCCCCTTTAGAAAAGGGGGGTAAGGGGGGATTTACCGCGAGCCCCTCGGCCGCTCGCCGTGACTGAGCGGCCAAATTTATCGCGTTTGCGTAAGATCCGACAAGGAGGACCGATGAAGATCCCGATGTATCAGGTGGACGCCTTCACCGATAAGATCTTTGGAGGCAATCCGGCCGCGGTCTGCCCGCTGGATTCCTGGCTTCCGGCCGCGACCATGCAGGCGATCGCCGCCGAGAACAACCTGGCCGAAACCGCCTTTTTTATCCGGGACAAGGACCGTTTCGAGATCCGCTGGTTCACGCCGGCGATCGAGATCGATCTGTGCGGACACGCCACGCTGGCCTCCGCTCACGTGATCTTTCATCACCAGGGGTATGACGGAGCACAAATACGGTTCATGTCCAAAAGCGGAGAGCTCAGAGCGCTGAACAAGGACGGGTTGATCCATCTCGATTTCCCGGCCGCCGACCCGGTCCCGGCCGGCGCCCCGGACGCTTTGGTCAAGGGTCTGGGGAAAAAGCCGAGGGAAGTTTTCAAGGGCCGCGATTATCTGGCCGTCTTCGATCGGGAAGCCGATGTCGCCTCGATCGCGCCTGACTTCGCCGCGCTCGGCAAGCTCGACTGCCTGGGCATCATCGCTACGGCCAAGGGCGAGACTTGCGATTTCGTCTCGCGCTTCTTCGCCCCGCGCGCCGGTGTTCCGGAGGACCCCGTCACCGGTTCGGCCCACACGCTTCTCATTCCCTTCTGGGCTAAGCGGCTGGGCAAGACCGTCCTGCGCGCCGTCCAAGTCTCGAAACGCCGGGGGGAACTGTTCTGCGAGCATCTCGGCGGGCGCGTCCTGATCGGCGGCCGGGCCGTGACGTTCTTCCAGGGGACGATCGAAATTTAAGGACTAAAATCGGAGCGAAAGACAGCTCAGGCCGCCGTCCAGCTTCCGGAATTCGGAAACGTCGACCGCGCGGACGACATATCCCAGGTTCTCGAGGGCGCGCCTCGTCCGTCCGAAGCCGGCGGGAACGAGGATAGTGCCGTTGACCCAAAGCGAATTGGCCGCGTAGGATTCGTCCTCATCGATCGGGATGATGCGAAAACGGCGAAAATCGGGATGGCCGACGAATTCGCCGGCCGCTAAAAGATCGTTCCGCTCGAGGGTGGCGAGGCCCGTTTTCAAGTGAAGGACGTCCCGGAGCGTGACGGTCGAGGCCGTATAGCCATGGGTCTCCAAGACCGCGGCGAGCTGGGCCGTGCCCTCCGGATTGGTCCGGGCCGAGAGCCCGATGAAAAAATGATCGCCAGCCTTGAGCACGTCTCCCCCTTCCAGAGTCCCCGGGGCCTGAATCCGTTCCAAGCGCGGGAAGAACCGGCCGAGGGCCTCGGCGATCGCGGCTTCTTCGCCCTGCCGGCTGGGCGCGCCGGGCCGGGCGATCACGGCCATCCTGTCCGTCACGACGGCCGGATCCTCGACGAAGGTCGAATCCGGGAATCGCTCGTCACCGTCGAGGACGACGACCTCCACTCCGCAGGATCGCAAGGCATCGATATAGGCGGCATGCTGGTCGAGGGCTTTTTCATAGTCGGGTCGGCCGAGACCGGCCGTGGTCAGGCCGTTCACGAAATTCCGGCACGGCTTGCGGACGATCGCCCGCTTGAACTCGCCTCGGACCGCCGAGGACGGGGAGTCGTTTTTTGGGGGGGGTCTCAAAGCCTTCTCGACGGCACCGCGCCGGGCCCCCTCAGGCGAAGACGATGGTCTCGATCTCTTCGGGTGAATCGACAAGATAGGTCGGATTCTTCTCCCTCAAGACCTCCTTGCGATGGAACCCCCAGCTCACGGCGATGACCGCGATGTCCGCCTTCTGGCAGGCTTCGATATCGCGGGCCTCGTCACCGACATAGATGACCTCGTCCTTCTTGAGGTCCTGCTCCTTCAACAGATGGATAAGGGCCCGGTTCTTGCCGAAGAAATTGGATTCGGTGTGGATAAAGTCGAACAGGTCCAGGTTCCGGGCCTGGAGAAACTTCTGGACGTTCTCCTGCGAGTTCGAAGTGAGGATCCCCAAACGGAGCCCGAAGCGCTTCAGGCCCAGGATGAGGTCGCGCATCCCGGGAAAGAGAAGAACCTGATCGATCTTCTGGTAAAGCTCTTTCTGCGAGCGCAGGACCAGACGCGGGACCTTGACGAGGGGGATCCGGAATTTCTTAAGGATCGCCAGGTTGGACATGCCCCGCAGCTCTTCGACGTCCTCGTCGGCCAGGGGCCGGATTCTCAGCTCGTCGGCGTGATCGTTGATCATGCGGATGATCGCCGCGAGCGTGTCGGCGATCGTCCCGTCGAAGTCGAAGATCAGAGTGAGATAATTGGGCGTCTTCGGCGCGGTCAGGCGCGTTTTGGTCCGTTTCTTTTCCGTCGTCATCTGAATCCATCCAAGCAGTCCATTTTACCGGCTATCTTCTTTAAAGTCAATCAAAAACGGCGATAACGGAGCGCCCCGGAATTTAAGGCTCGCCCCGAGCCTTTGAAGGGGAAAATCTTCTGAAACCTTTTTTGGCGATTTTCGTTTACTATATTGAGGATGTTTTTTATCGATAGGTATGGAGGATTGAAATGACAGGCTCTACGGGAAGAATTATCGGGATCGTTCTCTTGGCCTTTATCGTCCTGGTCGTCGCCTGGCCGCTGAGGCTTCTGTTGTTCGCGCCCTCGGCCGCCTTCTCCGGCCTTTTTCATAACTGGCCCTTTCATTTCGAACGCGTCCGGATCGGAGACTGGCATCTCCTCGGCATCGCCGGTCTCTCGCTCGGCGCCCTGGCCATCTTCGCCTTTCTGATCGCCATCCTGGTCTGGGTCTATCGCGACGCGGAAAAACGGGGCATGAACGGCGTGCTGTGGGCCTTGGTCGTTTTTGTCGGCCATCTCGTCGGCCTGGTGATCTATTTGATCGTCCGCTCGGACCATCCGGTCCGAGCCCCTGCGGCGGGCGGCCCCTCTCCGACTCCTCCCGCCCGGCCGCAGAACTGCCGGCAGTGCGGAAAAATGGTGAATCAGGACCACGCCTTCTGTCCATATTGCGGGGGGCGGACGGAGGCGGTCTGTCCGAAATGCGCCAAGCCTATCGAGAAAGGCTGGCTGGCCTGCCCGAGCTGCGGCGAGAAACTTTAATTCCTGCAAAATTCCGGGGACGGAAAATAGCGTCCCCTTTGAGTTTTAGAGAGCCTTGAGGTTGGCCTCGATCAGTTCGATCTGACCCTTAAGGCTCATGAGTTTCTGTCTCTCTTTTTCGACGACCTCGGCCGGGGCCCGGTTGACGAAACTCTCGTTGCCGAGCTTGGCTTCCGCCTTTTGGACATCCTCGAGCAGTTTCTCCCGCTTGGTTTCCATTCGCTCGCGTTCTTTGGCCGGATCGATCACCCCGGCCAGGTAGACCTCGATATCACCGATGACCTGACCGACGGCCGCCGCCGGCCGATCCACGTCGGGGCCGATCTCGATCGACTGCAAAGCGGCGATATGGGCGACGAACGGTTTCAGGCGGCGCAGAATGGCCGCCGACCTTCCGCTCGTTTTAAACAAAGCTTCGACCTTTTTCCCCGGCGGGATGCCGTGGAGGGCGCGGATCTCGCGGATCCCGCGAATGACGTTTTGGACCAGGGCGAACTCCGCCTCGAGCTCGTCGTCCTCCCATTCCGGCCGGGGAACGGGCCAGCCCGCCGAGATCAGGAGCTCCGCCCGCGGGAGGGGATGCTCGATGCCGCGCGCCGGGCACTGGGCGTTGAGGCGTTCCCACAGCGTCTCGGTAATGAACGGCACGAACGGATGGAACAGGCGCAGGACCTGGTCGAGGGCGAAGGCCAGGACCGACCGCACGATCGGCGCCGACGTTTCGTCCTTGAAGCGCGGCTTGATGATCTCGAGGTACCAATCGCAGAGCTCGCCCCAAAAGAACTCCCGGGCGGCGCCGATGGCCGCGGACGGGTTATAAGCGCGCAGTTCGTCCGTGACCGTCGCGATGACCCTGGACAACCGCGAGAGGATCCATTTGTCCTCGGCCGCCAGTCTGTCCGGAGCGAGGGGCAGGAATCCATGCTCGCCCAAGTTCATCAGAGCAAATCGGGCCGCGTTCCAGAGCTTCGTGCAAAACGCACGGCCGATATCGAAACGGTCGCTGATGATCTTGGCCATGGGGATGTCGGGCATAGTCCCCAGGACGTCGAATTCCTTGCCGGTCTTAGGACAGATATAGGTGAAAACGCTTTGGCCGTGCTTCGCCGTCGCCAGGTCGACCAGCTCGCCCGTGTAGGGAGAGATCGCCTGCACGGGCAGCCGGATGTCCTGGGTTCCGGTCTGCATGTCGCAGATGACGTAGCGCATGGCGTCGGCGCCGTATTTGTCGATGATGTCCTCGGGGTCGATGCCGTTGCCCTTGCTTTTGCTCATCCGCTCGCCCTTACCGTCCTGGATGTTGGCGTGGATGAAACAGTCGGTGAAAGGCACATCACCGAGGAGGTAGAGTCCCATGAGCTGCATCCGGGCCACCCAAAGAGTGATGATGTCGCGGGCCGTGACCAGGCACGAGCCGGGGTAGTAATAGCTCAAACAGTCCTCGCCGCCGGCCGCGACGCCGAGCGGCCGCTGGCCGGGATCGAGCTCGGCCGAGGGCGGGTCGGGCCAGCCGAGCGTGCTGAACGGCCAGAGCGCCGAGCTGAACCAGGTATCAAGGACGTCGGGATCCTGATGGAAACCGGCCTCATCGAGCCTCGCCGCGTATTTTTTCTCAGCCGCCGCGTCGCGCAGCGATATGAGGACATCGAAATCGCCGGCGGAGTCCAGGGTTCGGACCCGGTCCGGTCGATAGAGCCGGCCATCGCTGTCGGCGACCCAGACGAACATGTCCGAATCCAGGGTTCTAGGCAAGGTCGCGAGGGCCGCGGCTAGGCCCGCGCCTTTGACCCCGGCCTGCCAGATGGGGATACGATGGCCCCACCAGAGCTGGCGGCTGATGCACCAATCCCGCTTTTCGGACAACCAGTTCGTGTATGTCCCGCCGTAGCGGGCGTGATCGGGATGGAAGGTCAGACCGAGCCCGCTCGGAGAATTGAGCGTCCCATTGGCCGCGGCGATCGCGACCTGGGCCAGGCCGGCCGCACGGAATTCGTTCTTCGTTCCGGCGCCGCAGGCGATGCCGCCCTCGATGTCGCGCATGCGGACGAACCATTGCTTTGAGATATAAGGTTCGATCGGCGTCTTGGACCGGTCGGAATGGCCGATCTCGATCTCGCGGTCCTCGACGTCGGCGAGGAGGCCGCGCGCTTTAAGGTCGGCGATGACCCTCTTGCGCGCGTCGAAACGACCGAGTCCTGCGTAGGGCCCGGCATTGGCATTGAGTGAGCCATCGGGATTGAGGATATTGAGGATGCCGATCCTGTCCTTGTGGCGCTCCCAGACCTCATAGTCGTTGGGGTCGTGGGCGGGCGTGATCTTGACGCACCCGGAACCGAGCGAAGGATCGGCCCAAGCATCCAGGATGAGGGGAATTTCGCGCTCGAGAAGCGGGAGCAGGACCCGTCTCCCCTGCTCTGCCATGGCCTTGAGCTTCAGGAGATGGGGGAGCTGGGTGGCCTTTCGTTCTTCGACGCGTTCGAGCGCGGCCTCCAGTTCGGCCCGCTCCTTCTTCGAGGCGCTCGCCATGCGCTGCCTCAGGTCCCGGGCCTGCTTTTCAAGCTCGCCCGCTGGGTCGGGATGGCAGGCGACGGCCGTGTCGCCGAGCATGGTCTCGGGGCGCGTCGTGGCTACGACGAGAAAGCCGGGCTCGCCCGGCGCCGGTTCGACGATCGGATATTTGATGTGCCAGAAATGCCCCTGGACCTTCTCATAGACGATCTCGTCGTCGGAAACGGCCGTCTGGAGCTGGCAGTCCCAGTTGACCATGCGGTTCCCGCGGAAGATCAGGCCGTCGCGGAAGAGCCGGAAGAACGCTTCGCGGACGGCCCGAACGCAGACGGAGTCCATGGTGAAGCGCTGGCGCTGCCAATCGCAGGAACAGCCCATGCTCTGCTGCTGGCGGATGATGCGCTCCCGGTATTCGTCCTTCCAGGCCTGGATTTTGGCCACCAGGCCTTCGCGGCCGACGTCGTGGCGGGTTTTGCCTTCGAGCTCGAAGAGCCGCTTTTCGACGACCGCCTGGGTCCCGATGCCCGCGTGGTCCGTGCCGGGCATCCAGAGAGTGTTTTCGCCCATCATCCGGTGCCAGCGGGTGAGAAGGTCCTGCATGACGTTGTCCATGGCGTGGCCCATGTGCAGGGCGCCGGTGACGTTAGGCAGGGGCATCATGATGACATAGGGGTTCTTGCGGGAGTCGGGGACGGCGGTGAAAGCGTCGGCCTCAAGCCAGCGAGCGTAAATGGCGGTTTCGTATTTATGGGGCTCGTAGAGCTTTGGAATGTCTTCGGGCATCGCCTAAATCCTTTAAAATGTTCCTAATACTTTTATCATATCGGAGGGCGGCTGGCAAACGGACAGGACAGGACGGACTTTGATGAAACCATGCCGCCGGAAGATCAATCGGGCTATTGCACTGCGTAACCTAATCGGTTACAATTGTAACCAATATGGATACAACGATCGGCAGCGGTGGAATATCCAGCATCTTGCTCGGTAAAACTCGAGGGGCGATTCTCGCCCTTCTTTTTGGCCATGTCGATGAAATGTTTTATCTCCGGCAAATTGTCCGTGCCAGCGGTTATGGTTTGGGGCCGGTGCAGCGGGAGCTTAAACTCCTGACCGACGCCCGAATCATCCGCCGCTCTGTCCGCGGCCGGCACGTCTATTTCCAGGCCGATTCACAATCGCCTATTTTCCCGGAAATCAGGAGCCTGATCGCCAAGACCGCCGGAATCGGGGATTCGCTGCGTCATGCGTTGTCCCCGATGGCAGGCGATATTCAGGTTGCATTCGTTTATGGCTCGATGGCAAGAGGGGAAGAAAAACAGCGTAGCGACATCGATCTTTTAATCGTCGGCGAAGTGTCTTTTGCGGACGTGGTCATAACCCTTCAAGCTGTTCAGAAGGCCATCGGGCGGGAGGTCAACCCCACGATCTATTCCAGCGCCGAATTACGCACAAAGCTCCGAGAAAAACACCATTTTTTAACGTCTGTCCTTAAGGAGCCCAAGATATATTTGATTGGGGATGAGAATGAGCTTAAGCGATTGGCTCCGAAACGGCTGGCTCGTCGAACATAAAACCAGTCGACTGGAGATATCCGATCTTCTGGCCCTCGCCGAACGGGACCTGCATGAATGTCAAGCCGGAGGCCTGAGTCCGGACTGGCGCCTGGCTATCTCTTATAATTCGGCCCTACAATCCGCGGCAGCGGCATTAGCGGCCGCCGGATATCGTGCGGTTCGAGACGGACGTCATTACCGGACTATCCAATCCCTTGCCTTAACGATTGGGGCGGGAATTGATTCGATTGCCCAACTGGATGCTTTCCGCAAGAAACGCAATATCAGCGATTATGAGCGATCAGGCTCCGTGTCGGCTCAAGAAGCAAGGGAGATGCTCGTATTGGCTAGGTCTCTTAAGAAAACGGTTGAGGATTGGCTCAAGGAGAACCATTCAAAGCTCCTCAAAAAGTGAATATGTCGGCGCATAACATTATTGATAACCGCAAAAAAACTCTCTTCGAACATATCGACCGGATTCTCAATTCCACCTGAGTGACTCGCTTCGCCGTCGGATGTATCAATCCACGCCCCCGCGCGAAAATTGGGACGACATTTCAATCCTGTTCAAAAGACAGAAATGATAAAGATTTAGAGCGAAGTAGCCGATATGCGCTTCGATCCCATGGCACCGACTATCGTTGAGAATTGTCCCCTTGACGGGACATCGTTTATTGCCAATCTTTCAGGAGCGATGCTGCGTTTTGCAAGGTTGAAAGGTGTTCCCGAACAGATTGCACAAGACCGGTTGGACCACTCTCGGGATCCTTTAGTAATTTATCCAGCTTGTATTTGCTCTGAACGACCTGCGAAGCCAAGTACCAAATCCCCTGGTTCACTGCTTCTGGCAATTTTCTCTGTTTCAGGGATTCGCTGACTATCCATTTTGCACACGCGCTGTCGTCAAGATTTGTGGCCCCCGTAATTCGCCAAACTGTCCGGCGAACCCAGATATCTACTGGCTGTAAAAGCTCACGGTTTTTTTGGGGGGATAACTGAAAAATCACAGCGATGTCGCGGAGAAATAGAGAGGCGATTTTGTTTTTCACGCCCGATATTTTTATCAGCTCGTTCCACGCTTTGTCCACCTTGTCAGTTGACAATTGTTGTTTTGCCCACGCCACAAGATTCTGGTCCGTCAACTTTTGCGCGATTTCAACTGCTGAGATATCATGGGTCTTGTGATCCGCACCCCTCTTCTTTTTGGTTTTTAATTGGTAAGGTGTCCCTTTTGGGCTTAATGGATTGTTGCGCTCGTTAAGTCCCTTTCCACAGAGCAGGGCGCAGAATTTTTGCCAAACCTTCTTTTCGATCGCTTTGTCCGTTAACTTGCGATCGTCACGCTTGAGAGTAAGAATTGCATCCACCGCTGCTGGGGCATAATTCGGTGAACGCCCTTGTCTTTCGAATGCATAGCCCCCTAAAAAGAACGCGAGAGCGTGCCAGGCATCCGTTTCGAAATTTGGGAACCGATCCCTGTTTGGTTCAAGAAACCGTACCTGATAAATCTTTCCAAGTAGCTCAAGTTGATCAAGTTGATCAAGCATTACTCCTCCTTATCTCGTGTATCAAAAAATGCTGAGGATTTCCCTATTCTTTGTTCAGGAAAGAAACTTGCATGGGGTGCAATACGACTCTGCCTCTTGAGACCATTCGCCTATCTTATTGATGAATTTAAAGCAAAGACAGGCCGAAAGTCAATCCGACCACCTAAATTTTTGCGCTTTCAATTCCCGCAGCTTCATCTTGGCGGGAGCGAAAGTCGGCATCTTGTACGAAAAGGGCGGGAGAAAAGGTAAATTCTTATTCGTTTTATTGCGAATTTTCTTTACGTACGTTCGCTCCCGGCCAGGTCTGACCGGTGCTTAAAGCATGGCATGTTTATTGCTGTCTTTGAATTTAGAGGGATTCAGAGGTTCCATGTTCAAAAAACTCGGATTTTCCGCCTTCGGCCTTATTTTCCTCGCGGCTTGCGCGGTTCGTGGGCCGCTCTCTCCGACGGCGATTCCCGCCGTCTCGCGGCCTGACCCCTCGGCGGCAATGAAAACCGCCGAAGCCGGATCGCTTCTTGAACGGGGCGGGTACATTCATTTGAGGCGCGCCTTCGAGCTCTATCGCGAGGTCGACGGGCTCGTTCGGATAGCCGTCGGGACAGCCGAGAAATTCCTGAGGACGTCCCTTCTTCTCGATGTTCGGGCCAAGGATCTGGGCGTCTTCAATGATTTATATTTAAAAACGGCTCGGCGATTGATAGAGGCCCATCCCGACCTGGCTCCCTACGGACCCTATGCCGATATCGCTTCCGTCCTCGAAGTGAAGATCGCCGGCGTTTTGGATGACGGTTCCGATCAGGACGTGAGGTCATCGATCGTTAAAGACCTGGCGAAGCGGGGCGAGTCCTTCAAGGCGGATGCTTGGCGTGATCCCGTCCTGGCCTCGCTTGTGGCCGCCCTGCGGATCGCCTTCCCGACGTCCGGCCGCGATTATCAGGATCTGCGGGAAGCCGGAGATCGGTTCCCCAAAAATCTCTTTTTGAAATTCCAGATATCCTCCATCCCCCCCGGTGATTTGAAGCTCTGGGAGGAGATCCAGAATGCCGATCCCGAGTATTATGAGGTCATAGCCGCGCGCGGAGAGCGGGCCTTGGCCGAAAAGAGGCTCCTCTCGGCCGAAGAAGATCTCTTGAAGGCCCATGGGGCCGTCCCGGAGTCTCCGCTTCTTCCCATCCGGCTGGCCAGCATTTATTTCGCCCTGGAGGAATACGACCAGAGCCTGGAGTTCTACCAAAACACCCTCCGGGCGAGACCCGAGTATAAGGAAGCGGAATTGGGGCGGGCCATCAGCCTGTCCTGCTTGGGCCGCGCGGCCGAGGCCATCCCCATCCTCGATGCGCTGATCGCGAAAGGACCTGCCCTTCGAGGCGAGTGTTATTATTGGCTGGCTTCAAACCGGCGCGAGCTGTCCGACTTGGCCGCGGCGGCCGAATCCATCGAAACCGCCAAATCCCTCCTGCGTCGCTCCCAAGTGTTCACCCTATCCGGTCTCATCGCCCTGGAAAGGTCGCTGATCGATCAGGCCGAGGAGGATTTGAAAGAAGCGATCCGGATCAATCCTTTGGACGAGGAGGCGTTCTTCAATCTCGGAAAGATCTATGCTCAAAAAATGGCTTGGAACGAGTCGGGCCTGAATTTCATGATGGCCGGATACGGCTACGAACGCGAGGAGAAGGAACTGGAGGGGATAGCTGCTCAGATCCAAGAGTCATCCATGGCCGAGGAGCGCAAGGCCAAGTTGCTGCAGCGAAAAAAATATCAGATCGAAAAAGCTCGCTTGACCAAAGCCACGGCCTACTACAACGCGGCGGCCGGATTCTACAATGCCGGCGATCTGACGCGGGCCCGCGTCTGGGCGGATAAATCCGCGTTCCATCCCTTCTTCACGGCCAAGGCCAAGGAATTTCTGATTCTGATCGCCAACCGGAAGTGACCGGCCGTCGAAATTCTCAGGCTTTCAATTCCCGCAAGTCGATCTTGGCGAGGTCATCCGTGCCCAGGCCTTTGGCGGCGCAGGCGGCGACATGGGTCGAAATATCTCGATAATAATTTGAAGGATCGGTCCAGCGATGTCGCCCCGTCACTTCTTCTGGTCTTTTCCCAGGCGCTTGAGATCTTCCGTCCAGTGCAACACCACGACGATGGCCGTCGAGCCGTTGTCCTGGCCGCTGTCCTTGACCATCAGGAATCGTTGGCCGTCGGCGGTCACGTCGTAATTGGCTGAACTGACTCCCGGAGGGCCGCAGGAGGAGCTCAGACCGTGTGAGTAGTGGCCTTCCCACAGCAGGCTGGGCTTGCCGGCCTCGAATCCCCCCGCGATTTTGATCGGAACCACCATCATCTTGTCGCCGTTTCGATAGACGATCTCGTGATCATTGCGGCAGAAGAGCGGGTCTGTCCCACCCTCGGACGACAGCTTGATCTTCCATCCGGGTCCCGGCCACGCCTGGACATAGACTTCGGGCCGACCTTCCTCGTTGGAGCAATAGGCCACCAATTTCCCGTCGGCCGAGAACTTAGGGGACGCCTCGTCGAACTTCTTGTTCGCGAACGGGCGGGGCGTGCGATCGCCGCCCTGCAGGGGAAGGATCCAAATGTCGGAACCGGTGCCCATCGGCTCCATCCCGCCGCCCATGTCCATCGCGTCCATCTTTTGACCGGCGCTCATGTCCCCCATCTGGTTGTAGGCCAGCCAACGGCCGTCGCTCGACACGGAGACCGCGCTCTGCCGCGCGCCGACCGTCGTGAGGCGTTCCTCCGGGCGGCTTTGGTCCGAAGGCATCGACCACATGGTCATTGTTCCGGCCTTCCAGGAGCGGAAACAGATGTTCTTGCCGTCCGGCATCCAGACCGGCGCGTGGCTCAACCCGTCCGTGGTCAATTTGGTCAGCACGGTCCGGGCGAAGTCCCACGTGTACAGGTTGTGTGTGGCGCCTTCGATTTCGACGACGAGCGTTTTTCCGTCGGGGGAAACGCGCGGGAACAAATAGGAGCGGGGCGGAAGCGGCAGGGCATCCGGTTTGCCCTGGCGATCGACCCAGACCAAGGTGCGCGCCCCCCCTTCGGCGAACCCCGGGACGTAGGCCAGCGCCCCCGTACTCGAGACGTCGAAGTAGGCCGCGCCGGTGTTCGTGCTCATCTGGACACCCTCGAGGACCTTGACCGGAAGGCCGGTCGGTTCGAGCTTTCCCAGGTCAAAGGGCAACGCATAGAGATTCCCGGCCTTGGCATAAATGATGTGGCCGGACGGCGAATAGCGCGGGCCAAAGCCCCCTTGAACGAGGATCTTCCGTTTGTTGGTGCCGAGGATTTGGAGCTCGATGCGGGCATCGTTGTAGGATTCCATGCCGGCATCCACGACCGTGAAGATGATCGCTTTCCCCCCGGGCAGGATCTGCGTGTGTCGGTGGGTGAATTCGTTTTTTTTCGGGTCCAAGGCCGTCACGGGCTCTTTGGGGCCGCCGTTCTCGGGGATGCGCTGGATGGCACCTGGATACCGTTCGGTGAAATAGATATAGCCGTCTTTGCCCCAATCGCCGCGTCCGAACATGTCCGTCCCCGTGAGCGGCACGGGGGCGCCGCCGTCGATGGCGATCTTCTTGAGCGCCTGATCCATCATATCGACCATGACGACCCAGCGGCCGTCGGGAGAATAGACCGGCGCGCCCAGGGACTTCACTCCCCCCAGGGGCTTCTGGTCCAATTCCCGGATCGGCCGCTGAAAGGCCGTCGTGATCCCATCCATTTCGTAGTTGAAGGCCACGGACTCTCCATCGGGCGAGAAGATGAGGCTGGGATTCCAGCCTGGCGTCATCCGTTGGCCCGGCGGCAAAGGATGGGTGAAACGGACGATCTCCGGCGCGGGGACGCGGCGCGACTGAAGCCACGACCCGATCCCGACCGCCGATCCGAAGAGGACAAGGCCGCCCAGAGCGCCGGCAATCATCCGCCGGGTTCGCGTTTTCGGCGGGAGGGCCGCGATGGCCGTCGTCACCCGCCCGGCGAGCGTATCTTCCAGCTCGAGCCGGGCGTCCCCGATATCGCGCAGCCGGAACCGCCGGTCTTTCTCCAGGCACCGCCGCAGCAGGCGCTTGACGTTCTCCGGCACGGTCGCCGGCAGCGCGCCCCAGTCCGGATCTTTGTCCAGGACCGCCGCCAGCATCTCCGTCATGGTCTCGCCGGCGAACGTCAGCTTCCTCGTCAACATCTCGTACAACACGCATCCGAACGCCCAGATGTCCGTCCGCCGGTCCACGGGCTTGCCGCAAGCCTGTTCGGGCGACATGTACGCCGGAGTGCCCATCACGAGGCCGGGTTGCGTCATCTCGAAGGCGAATGTGGCCGTCCCGCCTTGACTGTCGGGCGGCGAGGCCGCCTTGGCCAGCCCGAAGTCCAGGACCTTGACGATCCCCGCGGGCGTGATCTTGACGTTGGCCGGCTTCAAGTCGCGGTGGATGATGCCCTTCTCGTGGGCCGCCTCGAGCCCCTCGGCGATCTGCCGGCAGATCTCGAGGGCTTCCTTGAGCGGCACCGGACCGCGGGCGATCCGCTCGTCCAGCGTGTCTCCCGGCACGTATTCCAGGACCAGGAACTTCGCGCCGTCAGACTCCTCGAGCCCATGGATGGCCGCGATATTGGGATGGTTCAAGGCCGCCAGCACGCGCGCTTCACGCTCGAAGCGGGCCATGCGCTCGGCATCTCGCACGACGGAGGCGTGTAGGACTTTGATGGCGACCGTGCGCCCGAGGCGCGTATCGGTGCCCTCGTACACGACGCCCATCCCTCCCTCGCCGAGCTTCGACTCCACGCGATACTGCCCCAACGTCTTACCGAGCATGGGCAACCTCCAATCGTCAGGCGCTACTTGGCCGGGGGGCTAAGGCGCTTGAGTTCCTCGAACCAGTTCCGGACGAGGTTCAGTTCTGTCACCGGCGGGAGGCTATAATCCTTCTTCTCCCGAATAAGGAAGCGCCGGCCGTCCGGCGTGATGTCGTAATTGCGTACCATCGATGAGCCAGTGGCGGCGAACTCGAAGAGCCGCGTTGGCGTACCGGCGGACAGATTCTGACCGGGGGAGATATCCACCTTCATCAGCTTCGTGAAATCGATGTTCCAGTAGAAGAGTTCCCGCCCATCTCTCGCCCACATTGGGGACATCCCACCCTCGCTCGAAATCGGCAGCGTCTTCTTGCCATCCGGAAAGGACCGCACGTAGACCTCGTTGCGTCCCGATTCGTTCGAGACGTAGGCCAGCCAGAGGCCGTCGGGGGAGAACTCGGGAAATGCTTCATTTGACTTGGTGGCGGCGAAGGGAATGACCTGCCGGTCCGCCATCCGAAGGACCCGGATATCCCAGCCCGTTTCGCGACCCGCGTCGACAATAGCGAGGTACTTGCCATCCTGCGTCCAGGAACTTGCCCGTTGTTCGGATTCGGTCTTTCTCAGTTGCTCCATCTTTCCGCTGCCGTCCGCCGCCGCCCACCAGATTTCCGCAGGACTCGTTTTCGACCAGGAGAAGGCCACCCGTTTCCCGTCCTGCGTCCAGACCGGAGCCCCCCAGGGCTGCCCATCCAACGTCAACCTGGTCACCGTTCTTCGCTGGATATCGTAGAGCCCTTGGCTGCGGTTGAGTTCACGGGTAGCGAACGCCAATTGCCGCCCGTCGGGCGACAGGCGTATCGCCATCACGGGTCTTGCGCCGAACGCCGTCCATTTCTCGGCCCGGCCGCTGCGATCGACCCAGTAGAGATCAGCGACCGGTTCCGGGAAGATCCCTCCGGAGACGGAAATCAGCGCCCCGGATTCGGACACGCTGTATTGCCCGGCGCCGGAGTTCATGCCGTTATTGGAAGAGTTGAAGGCCTGCATGAGCCCCGCATTGACCGTTAGGGCAGGTCCCGTGGTCTCCAGCCGGTCCAGACTGAAAGGCGCTGCCATCAACGTGCCTCTCCGCACAAAGATCAAATGCCCCGTTGATACGTACCTTGCGTCGGCCCCGTCTTCAATAAGGACCTTTCGTTTTCCTGTTTCGAGCGACAACCATTCAATCCGCGCCTCAACACCGGACTGAAAGGGCATCACGGTAAACATCAGGGCCTTCCCACCCGGAAGAAGGTGCGGCAGACGGTGCGTCGCTTCCTTACTGACATCGACGGTTGTCAGGTTTTCCGGCGTGCCGCCGTCTGCCGACACGTATCCCAGGCCTGATCCCAATCTGCCGAAGATGATTCTCCCATCCGATCCCCAACAGATTCCGACGGTATCAGCCCCGAGATCGCAAATCGAGCTGGGCACTCCACCCTTCACCGCCACCTTGTTCAGTTTCCCCTTGGCCCAGAACCCGATCCACTGGCCGTCGGGAGAGAAGAACGGCATGCATGGCTGCTCGGTGCCGGGGATCACGGCCGCCTCCTTGCCTTCTAGGGGACGCCTGAAGAGCATCGCCTTGGCCATGGTCCCGTCCGGGCTCGCGCTGAACACGAGAGAGCGGCCGTCGGGAGCCAGAACTATCTCCGTTCGGAAAGGACCAGGTGGCATTCTAGTCAACTGCCAGCCGGGCGGGAGACGGATAACCTCGGGAGCGGCCGCCGCGGGCTTCGTCTGATCCAGACCCACCGGAACGCCCCCGCGCGCCGTTGCGTTCGCTGTGAATGCGATCCGAAGAACCAGGATCGCCAGAATCGCCGTGAGCATTTTCTTCCTGTTCATGTTTCCTCCCAGCTGCGTACTTATACAAACTATATAGGTTCTATAAAGATTGTCAAGTATGAGACCGGGACGCCGGTCCTTTAGGAAGGCATGGATGACTTGGAGGACAAGTCGGACGGCCAATCGGCCATCGAATTCCTCAGGCTTTCAACTCCCGTAAATCGATCCTGGCGAAGTCATCTGTGCCCAAGCCTTTGGCCGCGCAGGCGGCGACATGGGTCGAAATATCCCGGATGGATTCCAGATTGTGCGCTTTTCGTTTGGCCTCCAGGATATCCAATCCGATCCTGTCCATGGCCACGGGGTCGCGGCTGAAGAAGATCCGGTTGTCATAGGCGATCTGGGCTCCGGCGACGCTGACGACGGAGATCTTGGCCGCCTCGCCGATATGGAGGACCATCTTGTCCTTGAGGCACGGTTTGGCCAGGATCTCGGGAATGGCTTTCGTGCAGTAATCGATATGAAAGCGGACCTTGTTCGTCGTCACGCCCAAGGCGATGTTCTTCGTCGCCCAGGTCACACCGCTGTCCTCGTTGTGCTTGAGGACGGCGATGTTGATGAGCTTGGTGATGTCCTTGGTGACGATGTTGGAAAAGAACGATTTGTCTTCATCTTCGATGGTCGCGTCATCGAACACGCCGGCGACTTCCTCGGCGATCTTTTTGATGCCCTCCCGGTCGCTGTAATCCGTATAAAGTCGCCTCATTTCGGCGCTGTATTTTTTCGCTTTTTCGTTCCCCTGCTGGATAAGCATCCACAGCCAGGCGACGGAATTGAAGATCTCCCGGTGCGAACCTTCCTTCGTGAAATCCCGCTTGATCAGCTGCCGGTATTTCTTGAGCGTTCCGTCATCGAATGTCACAAAGACGCTTCTGTCGTAGCCCTCGACCCAGGGCAGGATCGCTTCCGAGACCGTGGAGGAGCCGTGCGCGCGAACGCCGGCCGGGCCTTTATTGATCTGGAGGCCCGTCCGGGCGACCTCCCGGTCCGTCCGGTCCCAGACGATGATGTTGTTGTCTTTGACGCCCGCGCTCTTGAGTCCGGCGATCGTTTCGTTGATCGAAGCCAGCGAGGACGATATTTTCGGCGCGCCGATGCAGTTGATCTTGATGCCGACCACATCCTCGGGCGAGACGAGGGACGACCAGGCGTTCTGGAGCGTCTTCTGGCCCGTCATCTCCGTCAATCCCGCGGCGAAGGCCCGGTGGACGGCCTCAGGATTGTAAGCCCCGTCCTTTAAAATGTCGGCCGCGGCAACCGAAACGACCTTGCTTCTCAAAGGACTCGCGCTCCGGCCACCGGCCGACAGCGCGCCGCCTCCCAGCACCACTCCCCCGGCGGCCATGAGCGCCGTGTCTTTCAGAAATTCTCTTCTCGTCGGCATGGTCTATCTTCCTTTCCGCGATGCCGGACCGGCGGGGATCAGCCCAGCCAGGGGTCGCGCGTTTTTTTGAGCCAGGGGACAAGATCTTCCTCGATCAATTCCTTGACGAAGAAGGGATTGTCCGGAGCGATGTTCTTCATTTGATAAGGGTCCTTGAGATCGTCGAAGAGCGTGACCTGCTCCGGCTTTCCGACATCCCGGGCGATCGTGAGCGTATAGCGCGACGTCCGGACCCCTCGATGCCCCTGCGCGGGACGCCCATAGGGGACCTCGAGATAGAGCTGCGAGCTCGGCCGCCCGCCGCGGCCCGCGTGGACCGTGAAGAGAGCTCCGGCCCGCGTCCCCGGCAAGATCAGCGCAGCATAAAGGGGGAGGTCCGGCTGGCCTCCGCATCGATGGGCTTTTCGGTGGCGGGATTGCGGCCGGCCTTCCATTCCCAGGAGAATTCCTTGCCGCCCGCCTGGAACTTGATCGTCCCGGTGATGGCGTGACCGGAGGCCTTGCCTTCGAAGACCATGGTAACGAGCTTCGCCTCGAACGGCCGTTCGATGACGAAGCGGACCTTGTCCCCCTTGAGCGTGAGATCCTTGATCTCGGTCGCGGCGTTATCCACCTTGAGCGTCTCCGTCGGGACCTGGAAGGCTTGGGCGACGGTCATCTCACACTTGGCCGCGGGCCTGCCCATGCTCCAGGACCAGACGCCGCTGATGTTGGCCGGGATGATCCACAGATAGACCTCGTGGGAGATGTCGTCGACCATGACCTCCGACGATTCGTCGGCCTTCCATTCGCCCATCCCGAAATTGTGCGAGACGACGCGCGTTCCGGGACGCAGCTCGCGGAGCATTTTCGGCCTCAGCTTGAGATTGACGCTGGTGAGAAGATATATGGTCATGGCCGTCGCCTCGTGAAAATCGGCCGTGAACAGGTCCTGCTCGATGAATTGGACCCGGTTGGTCACGCCGGCCTTGGCCGCGTTCTCCTTGCACTCCAGGATGCGCTCGGGATCGATGTCGAACCCCACGCCCCGGGCGCCGTATTTCTGGGCGGCGCCGATGACGAGGCGGCCGTCCCCGCAGCCGAGATCGTAGACGATGTCCGCCTTGTCGATCTTGGCGATCCTCAACATCTCGTCGACGACGGGAAACTTGGTGGGAACATAAGGAACGTCCAATGGCTTTTGCTGGGCGGCATCATAAGCGGGCCCGAGCATCAGCGCCAGAAGAACGAACGCCGGAAGGATTCTTTTGATCATGCCTTTGCCCTCTCTTTCATGGATCCAACGGTATCCATTCTTATGTCCAACGGGGACCAATGTCAAGTCTTTGGGGTCGCGTCTACATTTCACCTAAAAAAAGTGGAAAATGTAGACGCGACCCCGACTCATTGTTAGAATAGCCGGAGCGCCCATGACCGCCGATATTCCGCTCCTTCCCGTCCTCATGATCGTCTTTCTTGCGGCGCTGGTGCGCTCGACGTTCGGGTTCGGGGACGCCCTCGTCGGGATGCCGCTGCTGGCTCTCGTTACCTCGCTCCGTATCGCGACCCCGCTGATGGCCTTCGTCGGCCCGACCCTCGCCGTCCTCCTGCTGATAAAGGAGTGGCGCCGGATCGATTTCCTGAGCGCCTGGAGGCTCATTCTGTCCACCTTGGCCGGCATTCCCTTCGGCCTGTTCTTTCTCAAGCGCGTCGATGAGCGCGTCGTGAATCTCGTCCTGGCCGCGGTCATCATTCTTTTTTCCGTATACAGCCTGGTCAAGCCGGGCCGCCTCAAGCTGAAAAGCGAACGGCCGGCGGCGGCCTTCGGGTTCGCGGCGGGGA
>Ga0315288_10000538_pt1 | contig 47745 bp, 31 predicted proteins | sample YL17G11_20_MG_FD_203454 | JGI IMG/M metagenome (GOLD analysis project Ga0315288, IMG submission 203454) | Sediment microbial communities from Yellowstone Lake, YNP, Wyoming, USA - YL17G11_20 | ecosystem: Environmental > Aquatic > Freshwater > Lake > Sediment | place: USA: Wyoming | collected... | reverse complement strand
GTATAAGGGATACAAGCCTGAGTGGGGCTGGCGCGTTATAAAGGAAAAACTTGAGGCCCTAGATAAGGAAGGCAGAGTGGCGTGGTCAAAAACAGGGCGGCCATATCTCAAAAGATACCTTAGTGAGCAAAAGGGAACACCAGCGACCTCTCTCTGGGACGACATTCCACCCGTGCAAGCGCAATCAGATGAGCGGCTTGGTTATCCCACACAGAAACCGCTGGCGCTTTTGGAGCGCATCATCAAAGCGTCGAGCAATGAGAATGACATTGTGCTGGACGCCTTTTGCGGATGCGGCACCGCGCTTGTTGCCGCCGAAAACCTCGGTCGCCAATGGATCGGTATCGACATCTCGCCTACCTCCTGTTATGTAATGGCGAAAAGGCTTAAGGACGTTTGCCATCTGCCGCAGAGCGCAGCGCAGCAACTTGTCGGTAAAGGATTCATTGTGCAAAATCTGCCTCAGTCCGAAGAACGGCTGCGCAAAATGCCGCCGTTTGAATTCCAAAACTGGGCCGTCAACGAATTGAATGGTGTCCCAAACAAGCGGAAGACTGGGGACATGGGCATCGATGGGTGGATTTTCCTCCCTGCGGCGGCGGCACCGAAACAGCGAGGGGCGGCAACAGGAGAACTCTCTCTTACGGACAACTGCTATCTTGTTCAAGTGAAGCAGAAGGATAAAGTCGGTCGGCAAGACATTGAGTTGTTTGAGGTCGCGCTGAAACGTGATAATAGACCGCGCGGTGTTATGGTCGGCTTCGACTTCACCAGCGACGCACTCACAGAGATTGAGCGTTTTTACCGTAGCGAACACCGGCTAATCAAAGCTATGACAGTGAAAAATATCCTTGATGGTGATATTGCGCGTACACTCGCATAGTTCTGACAATCAAGGAAGACGTTTTATGAACAATGAACCACAGAAGTCCGATTTGACCAGAGAAAGAGAAGAGTATCTTTCTCACTTGAAACTGCTGGAGGATACGTGTGCTCATGCAAACGATCAGTATGACAAGATGATGCTACCAGTCGCAGGCGGAGCGCTATTTCTGTCAATGGCCTTCTTGAAAGATATCGTTAAGGAACCCCCGTATATTTGCCCAGGCTGGTTAATAGCCGGGTGGTTCCTGCTAGCATTAGCTCTCCTCGGTACCTTGTTTTCCTTCCTTGCAAGTTATTATGGCACACGCGACCGTGTCCGAGAATGGAATCAAGAGTACAACACAAAACTGCGCCCTGAACCGAGAATATTTTGGACGAAAGCTACTTCAGGATGTAATATCATTTCCTTCTCCGGCATACTGCTTGGTATAATCTGCATCACTATATTCGTCTGTGTTCAAATAACTATGGGAGGGCTAGCACATGCCAGCAAATGATAAGCCGCGTTATATCAAGGGAATACCACCCGCAAGCGAAAAGTTCGGGCGAATTCCGCCGTCTCCGCCAGAACCGGTGATCAAACCCGACAGTGGCAGGATTCCACCTGCCCCACCAGAACCAAAACCTGATCCGCCGAAGAAAAAATAATATAAACCGCTATTACGGGCATGATATGACAAAGGCGGTGGCGTTCGATTTTTCAAGCGACGCGCTGACGGAGATAGACTCCTTCTTCCGCAAAGAGCACAAGGTAATCATCCCGCTGACGGTGAAGGAAATCCTCGAAGGTAACATCGCCCGTAAACTTGCATGACGACCGTATACCGGGTATCACGGCGTGTGTTCTGAATGCGCCGAAAAAGGCTTGACAGGGAATCCGCGTCCATCACGCCGGCGGCGGAACGCGTTACATGGCCTTCATCTTTTCGGAAATGCCGTGAAGCAGAGCGCCGAAGGAATCGGCGAAAGCCTTCACGCCTTCGTCTTCAAGTTGGCGCGTGATTTCCGCGAGGTCTATGCCCGCCTTCGCAAGCGCGTCAAGGGTCTTCGACGCGTCGAGCACGTTTTCCCGGAGGCTCTCGCGCGGCGTTCCGTGGTCGCGGAACGCGTCGTACGTCGCGGGAGGAATCGTGTTGACGGTGTCCGGCCCGATGAGTTCCTCCACGTAGAGCACGTCGCGATACTTGGGATTTTTCGTGCTGGTGCTAGCCCACAGCAGCCTCTGCATTTGCGCGCCCTGCTTCTCCAGCGCCGCAAAGCGCTTGCTTGAGAAAATGCTTCTTCCCTTGAGATAGGCGATTTTCGAGCACGCTATGGCCGCCTTTCCGAGCAGCGACGCAAAGAAAGCGCGTTCTTCCTCGTTTCGCGCCGCTTCCATTCGCTCCGCGAGCAGGCTGTCCACTTTTGTGTCAATCCGGCTCACGAAAAAACTCGCCACGGACGCCACGCCGGAAAGCGCCCCGCCCCGCTTGCTTTCGCGGGCCGGGCGTTTGGACGCCGCGAGTTTCTCAAGCCCCGAAATATAGGCGTTTGCGACAGCCTCGTAGCGGCTGATTGCAAAGAGAAGCGTCGCGTTTACATTAACGCCCTCGGCGGTCAGTTGCTCAATCGCGGGGATCCCTTCGCGAGTGGCGGGAATTTTTATCATTACATTGTCGCGGTCGGCGTCCTTGAAAAGCCGCCTTGCCTCGGCGACCGTCCGCTCGGTGTCGTAGGCGAGGACGGGCGATACCTCGATGCTCACGAAGCCGTCCTTTCCCTCCGACTTTTCGTACACCGGCCGCAGGATGTCCGCGGCGCGGCGGATGTCGTCGAGGGCCAGCGCCTCGAACGCATCGAGCGAACTGCCGGCGCTTTTCTTCTTGAGCGCCCTGATTTCAGCGTCGTATTCGCTGCTTTCCGTTATGGCCTTCTGGAAGATGCTGGGGTTGGAGGTCAGGCCGCTCAGGCCGTCTTCCTCAATCATGCGCTTTAGTTGCCCCGATGCGAGCATGTCGCGCCGGATGTAATCTATCCAGATGCTTTGGCCGAATTGCGTGATACGTTTCAGTGGATTCATTGTCGTAATGCTCCTTGCGGTTCCGCGCCGCTGACGCGGCGGATAATTTGCGGACTCGTTCCCCGCTTGCGCGGTTTACAACATCATCACGGTTGGCCCGCCGCCTGTCAAGAAATATCGCGCCATTTGCGCAATCTTCAAAATATTTTGAACTTTTTGGGAACATTTCCTGTTATATTAGCGTCTAACCCTGCGAAAACGTGGAGGAGTATTGCGGTGAGAATCAAAAAGGATTCCGCGGCGGAAATTTTTACGGCAACATTTTTGCGGATTTGCCGTCTCATATATTGGACCGAGAACAATTTCCCTTTGGTTGGGCGGAGGTATCCCATGCGACGCATCATTCCAATTTCCATTCTGCTTGTGCTTTTCGTCAGTGCTCCCCTTCTGGCGGAGCAGGTCGCCGCGGAGGCGTTCAACGACGGGCGCAAGGCCTTTAACGAGGAAAACTACGACCAGGCGCGAGTGCTGTTTCTCAAGGCGCTTGAGACCGACGCAAAAAACCCGGAGGTGTACATCTGGCTGGGCAAGACGTACCTTGCGCTGGGCCAGATTGACGAGGCGGTGAAATCGTGGGAGGAAGCGCTGGCTCTCGCGCCGGGCAACGCCACGTTGACAGCGCAGTTGAACGCGCTTAAGGGCGCAAAGACGGATTTTGACAGGGAAATGAATGTGCTGGAAGGACTGCTTGAACAGCAGATGTACGCGAGCGCGGTGAAAAAGAGCGATGAATTGCTCAAGACTGTGGCCGGCGTGAATAACCGCGCGCTTGTCCAATTGCTGAATGCCGAGGCGTTGTGGGGCAACGGCGAAGCGCAGAAGGCGCTTGAGCAGATTCTCGCCTGGAGAATAGCCTACCCGCAGGCCGCGAACCAGGAACGCGCGAACCTTGTTTACGGCCGCGCGCGGGCCGCGCTGGGCAAAACCGACGACGCGCGCAAGCAATTTGAGGAAATCCTTTCCAAGAACCCCGGCACCGACGCCGCGCTGCAGGCGGGCTTTGAACTTGCGCGCCTGTTCGAAAAAGAAGGCAATCAGGAGCAGGCCGTCGATGCTTACCTGAAATATCTCGCAACGGACGCGGCGAAGAATGCCTCCGCCAGATGGTTCGTCCGCGAGGCGCGCGAGCATGCGTTCGCGATTCTGTTCTCGTCGCCAATGCCCGAAGGCGGTCTCCCCACTCCGAACGCGTTGCCGCCGCGGTTTGAGCAGGCTGTCGGCCTCATTGTTGACGTGGCGAAACTCGGCGATGACGCCGCGCTGGGCAAATACGTTGAAGGCCTCCGCGGGATTTCCGCACGCTGTATCGCCGGCAATGCGCCGGCTTTGGCCGCCGGAATCGTTCAGCGCGTGCTTGATGCGATGGTCGAGGCAAGCCGCTTCCGTCCAGATGTGTTAATGATGCTGGGCGACGCGAAATTTGCGGAAGGCGTGCAGTTGTTCCAGAAAAATCGCGCGGCCGGCGCTGAAGAGCAGGCGCCGAACGCGGGATTCACCGCCGCAGTTGATGCGTACGCCAAGGCCACCGCATTCCCCAAGGCGCTGCAAGCCGCGATTGCGGGGATAAACGGCGTGGTCGAGTTCTACACGCAAAACAATCTTCCCGATCCGGCGATAGCCGTGCAAACCCGGCTGGTCGCGCTTCCACAGGACAATGTGAACATTGCCAAAGTGCGGCTCGCGGAATTGTATTTCCTGAAAGAGAGACTCGGCGTTGACAAGATGATCAATTCATCCGTTCAGGTCCCGCGCGCGGTGAGCGATCCGGTCAAGCAGGCGCTTGCGACCATCAAGGAAGCCGCCGCCGACAGGCAATCTGAAACGGGCAAGCGCGCACTTGAACTCGGCCGGAGGATCGCGGGGTTCTACGTGGCGCTTGAGTATTACGATGTGGCGGCGGAGGCGCTGAACCTTCTGCTTGACAAGCCTCCCGCCGAAGGCGCGCTGGCGGATTTCGTAACGGTCGCGAATGCCGAGGTTATGCATCAGGCCGCGAACCGCGATTTTGCCCAGCGCGACGCGACATACGGCGGCATGAAGAAACAGCCGCTGACTGACATGCACAAGAAAACGATTGAGGCCTATCAGGCCGCGATTGATGCGTACCCGGACTCGCCGCTGGCAATCGAAGCGCGCAGGGGCATGAGCGCAATAGCGCAGATGTACCTTGACAAGGCCAACTACGACGTGGCGCGCCAGTTGTACCAGCAAATCGCCGCGGCAAATCAGAAGTGGGCCGGCGCGGAAGGCCTGACTTACCAGGCCGCCCGCTGCCTGCTGTTCAAGGCTAACGAGGCCTTTCAGGAATCATTGAAGGCCGGCAAGCCGCAGCAGATTTCGCCCGAGTACCAGGCCGCGATTCAGGATTACGTGGCGATGATAAAGGCGAAGCCGCAGGGACTTTTCGTCCCTGATGCATATAAGGACATTCGCGGCATCGCCCTTGCGTATGCGCGCTCCGGCGCGTGGGACATTGCGTCCTCCGTGTATGAGACGCTTCTGGGCAAAGACCTCGCATACTGCTACCCGGAGCAGGTGCGCTTTGAGCAGGCGATATGCAGAATCGGCCCCGCCATGCCCCAGCACGCGATTCAGATGCTGGAACTAATTGCGATGGAGCCGGTGCCGGTCAAGTCTCCGAAGGACAAGTCTCTCGCGGAATGGGGCCTGCTGCCGCCCGTAGAGTATGATAGGGTAGAAAAGACTATGGGTGATCTCGCAAAGAAATCTAATGATATAAAGGAACTGCGAGGCGAGTTACACAAGTTGAACGAAGCGCGGGACAGAATGCAGTCTGCATCCGAGTTACGCCCTGACGAATCTGGTGGCGAAGGAAATCAGCCGGCAAGCACCCCCGCTCCCGGTGACGACGCGAAGTACCGCAACATGCAGGTTGTTCTGCGCGAGAAGGAACAGGAACTGGCGCGCAACGTCGCGCTGATGGAACAGGATCAGCAGCAGCAACAGCAGGCCCAGCAGCCCCAGCAGGCCCGGGGCGCCATGAGCCAGGACGGTTCGTTCGAATATGACGTCAACGGCTACTTCTCGGTGCAGGGCGACAAGATAGGCCCGCTGCAAATGCTCAGCGATGATGAAGTGAAGCGCATAGCCGATGCGTCCAAAGAGGCATATGCCATCCTGCAGTCCATAATAAAGGAGAACGCCGGAAAACCCGCGGCAATCAAGGCGCGCGACGAAATCATGGTCATTATCAACAATCTTCGCGCAATCAATGCGCCGGACTATGCGGCGGTGTTGACGGAGCAGTTCCTCGCGGACAACCCGACTGACGGCGCGCTGGCGCAACTGACGCTGCAGGCGGCGGTGGATTACCTGGCGTGGGCGCGCATTTCACCGGATGCGAAGTTGCAGCCGATGGACCGCCTTGCGGAGATAAGCACGCGTTTCCAGACGGCGCGGGAGAAAATCGCCGCGTTCATTACGGGGTTCCCCGATGCGGGGGGCGCGGTGCAGGCGGCGAAAATGCTTCTGGTTACGAGTTTTCTGGACGAAGCGCGGCTTGCCGCGGCGTTGAGTCCGGAGCAGGCGCGCGGGCGCTATGTGCGCGCGGCGACGGAACTCCTGAAACTGGCCGTGGACCAGAAGATGGACGTCACGTCGTCCGGAATTTTCCGAATGCTTTCCGACATAGGAATCGAACTGGAGCAGAAATTATTCCGGCAGGATGCGATTGACATTTACAGGGCGATGCAGGGGCAGTACCCGGTAGCCGCGCGGGAGTGGCGCATCGGGATGCGGATTGCAAACGCGTATTCCGCAATTGGCGAATACCTGAAGGCCGTTGAGGCGTACCAGGAATTCCTGAGTTTGGACAACAGCGCAGATTGGAACGATATACAGCAGCGCATTCTGAGCATCGGCCAGATCCTCCGCCAGCAGAACCGCTGGGTGGAGGCGTTTCACGTTTACGGCGTGTTCGTGGATTCATTCCCGCAGAACCCGCAGGCCGGCGAGGCGCTGAGGGCGATAGGCGAAATCCACCAGATGAACCAGTCGTGGGAGGACGCCATCGCCGCATACCAGCGCGTCAGCGAAGAGTACGGAAACGGAGACTGGGCGCGGCAGGCGCGGCTGTCAATTGCAACGTGCTACATCCAACTGAGCAAATGGTGGGAGGCAATCCGCGCGTACGAGGACTACGTGCGCGACTACCCGCAGGACGGCGAGACGCCAAAAGCGCGGAACCGCATCCCGATACTCAAGGACATAGAGCGTTTCCAGCAACTCATCGACGAGGGCAAGAGCGCGAGACGATATGACGCGCAGAACGAGATCGCCACGATAGTTGAACAAACACTCGGCGATAAGGTGAAGGCCGTCGTCGAATTTGAAAAAGTCGTCAAGAACTTCCCCAAGAGCATGGTCGCCGACACCGCACTGTACTCGGTTGGCAGGCTTTACTTGGATTTGGGCGAACTTGAGAAGGGGCGCGATGCGCTGGCGCGCGTGGCAGTCGAATACCCGACCAGCCCGATGGCCGACGACGCGCTGTACCTCCTTGGCCAGTCGTTCGAGAAAGAGGCCCAGCAGATAGAAGGCATCACGCGCGAACAGGCGCTGGATGTGGCCAACAGAATGGCGCAAGGAGCCGTGTACAGAAAGTCGCAGCAGAACCTCAAGCAGCAGGAACAGCAGATGCAGCAGGAGATTGAAGAATACAAGGGCAAAGGCGATTACGAAAACGCCGAAAAGGCCGAGGCCCGCGAGGGCGCGAGGATGAAGGAAGCGCGCTCCAGCGCGGCGGGCGCCGCCGCGCAGGAAGCGGGCCAGATGACGCAGGCGATGACGGCGTACGAAATGGCCAACCGCCAGGACCGCATCAATGCGGCGCTCCGCGAGGCGATCAAGGCGTACGACAAGGCGTGGGCAATCACGCTCGGCGACCACGCCGCCGATGCGCTCCTCCGCATGGCCGACATTTATGACTCCCGCCTCAAGAACCCGGAAAAGGCGATGGAGGTCTATGACAAAATCATCAGTACCTTCCCCGGCAAACCGGTCGCCGAGAATGCGCTCTGGCGCCGCGCGCAGTATTACGAGTACCAGGGCAAGTACGATAAAGCGGCGGAGGAATACAACACCTTCATCAACAATTATCCTCAGTCCAAGCACGCGGAAGAAGCCACTTTCCGGCTGGCGGAGATGTACGAACAGCAGAAGATGTGGAGGGAGGCAATAAACACCTATACCAACTTCCAGACCCTGTTCCCCAACAGCACGCTGGTGACAAAGGCTAAGGAGCGGATTGCCTGGATCAAGACTTACCGAATTGACCAGGGAGGCACCGAATGAACGCGTTGTTGGGCTGAGTATTGACTGGACACCATATTCACAAGGAGGCTTCGATGAAACGGCATCTGATATATGTAATAATCACCGTGTTGTGTTTCGCAACGCTGCCGTCTTGTTTCGCCTTTGCGGATGATACAGCCGCGCCGGCCTCCGCAGCCGCGGAAGAGCCGGGAAAGAAGGCGTATGAGGACGGGCGCAGCCTGTTTTTCCAGGGCAAGTACGATGAGGCGATAAAGCAGTTCCGCGACGCCGTCGACGCGGACGGCACCAAGACGATTTACCGCCTCTATCTTGCAAAGGCGCTCAGGGCCGTCGGACAGAATGATGAGGCGCAGAAACTGTTCGCCGACATACTGAAGGAGAACCCGGACCACGTTGAGGCCGGGCTTGGCCTGGCGGCGATTTACACGGAGAACAGCAAGTGGGAAGACGTGATAAACGTGCTGCTGCCTCTGCTCGAATACAAGCACGACTACACCATCTACCACATGCTTGCCACGGCGTTCTACAACAAGGGGGACATGAAGAGCGCCCGGACGCATTACGAGAAAGCCGTTGAGCAGAATCCGAATTCACCCGACGACTGCTATCAACTCGGCAACATCTATCTCGGCGAGAACCGCTACGCGATGGCCGCGACGGAATACGCAAAGTGCCTGCAACTTGGCATGGACACCGCCATACTCCATTACAAACTGGGCACGGCCTACAGCAACCTGCGCAACTATTTCGGCAACATAACTGAAAAGGTAATCAAGGACGGCGCGCCGTGGAAAATAATGGAGGGCGTTTACGTAATCGACCCCGTGCCGGGAACTGAAAACACATTCTATGTCGCCCCGGCGTATTCCGCGATTTTCCAGGTTGCGCGGGCCATTGAGATGGGCATTGACGAGCCGGACATATTTTTCCTCCGCGCGAATATTTACCTCGGGGCCGGACGGTTTGAAACGGCGTGCACGCTTTACGGCGAACTGGAAAGCAAAATCGCCGACGCCGAAAAGGCCCTCTTCTATCACCAGTTTGCGGAGGCCGCGTTCGGAGCGGGAAAGTACGACGATTTCCTGAAATACACCGATGAATCGATTAAACTGGAGCCAGACACGTACAAGCCGGCGCTGATTGACGCGTATCTGCGCGTGGCGAACCGGAAGAACCAGGCCGGCGACCAGGCCGGCTATATCGAATATTTGAACAAGGTCGTGGAACAAAGGCCGGACGCGGCGTCGTATCACCTCCTGCTCGCGAACGCGTACAGAGACGCAAAGGATTACGCCAACGCAGTAACGCACTGGAAAATGACGCTGGAACTGGAACCCGACCGGCCGGACAGGATAGACATATTGAACCTCATACAGCAGTACTCAAAGAGCAAATGACGGGACCACTGCGGCTGTCTCGTGATAGTTGCCTTCAACAGGAAAGGCCACGCCCCGCGCGGCCTTTTTTGTTTTGTCGCGTCATACCGTTCCACCGGCCACCGGAAAAACTTGACAGCCCGGCATTTCCTGCCTTATACTCTGGTTTTACTTTTTTCATCCCGTGTGAAAATGAACGGAACGCCATCAAACCGCAAGTATGCAGCAGCACAAAGTCGAGAGTTGTCCAAAGATTTTCCGATGCTCTCGCGAAAAATCCTGCGCTATGCCAACAAGGACATTTCCCGGATTGATTTCGTGCGCGAGGTATCGCAGGTTCTGCTGGAATTCTCAGGCTGCGACGCGGTTGAAATGCTGGCGGAAGACGACGACCTGTACTGCTGCGCCGATTACCGGCTGCATCCCGGAGACGCCTTCAAATTCACAACAAGACCACGGCGGAGACAAACCACGGCCCATCTGGCCGAAGAATCGGACCTGGAAACGCTATGCGCAAACATTTTCCGCGGCGCCTTCGATCCCACGCATCCCCTCTTTACCCATCTCGGCACATTCTGGACCGGCGACACGGACAATCCCATTGAGGCGAGGCTGGGGCCGGACGACAAAGCCCCGATGAGAAAACTTGCCATCGGCGGCGACTATAAAACAATCGCGATAATACCCTTTGTCGTTGACGAGGAGAACTCGGGCCTGCTAATTCTGAAGAGCATGCAGAGATATTTCCTGACAAAACAGGAGGTGGAGTTTTACGAAGGCGCGGCTCAAACGCTCGGCGTTGCCGTTTCCTGCCGCCGCGCGCAGGCGGCGCTGCGCGAGCGGGTCAAGGAACTTACCTGCATGTACAACATTGCCAGGGTCGTCAAGGAATCGATTCCAATCGACGAGATGCTTCAGCGCATTGTCGAATTCCTGCCGCCCGCCTGGCAGTATCCGGAGATGGCGTCCGCGCGGATAATCCTCAGCGGCCGCTCCTTTGTCTCGCCGGGTTTCAATGAAAGGCAATACAACCTTGCCGCGGACATCTTCGCCAATCAGAAGAAGATCGGGAAAGTCGAGGTGGTTTACCAGGACGACGTGCTTGAATTCGAGGAGGACCCGTTCCTCCCCGAGGAGCGCAAACTAATCGACGCCGTCGCGCGCGAGTTGGGCGTGCTGGTGGAAATAAACGAAACGGAAGATGAGAAGGCGCGCCTTCAGGAGCAACTGCGGCACGCCGACAGGCTTGCCACAATCGGACAGTTCGCCGCTGGCGTCGCCCACGAGATAAACGAGCCTTTGGGCAAAATCCTCGGGTTTGCCCAGTTGGCGAAAAAATGCGAGGCCCTGCCTGATGCGGCGGGAAAGGACATCGACAAGATTGTCAGCGCGTCTCTTCACGCAAGGGAAATAGTCCGCAAACTCCTCGTCTTCAGCCGCCAGATGCCGCAGATGCAGGCGGACGTGGACCTCAACAAGATCATCAGCGAAGAGTTGTATTTCTTCGAGTCGCAGTGCGGCAAACAGGGGATTAAACTTGTGCGCTCGCTCCAACCCGCTCTTCCCGCGATTAACGGCGATCCCGCGCAGTTGAACCAGGTGCTGGTGAACCTTGTGGTCAACGCGATTCAGGCAATGCCAAAGGGCGGCACGCTGACGATATCGACCATGTCCGACAAACAGCATGTGCGGCTTGCCGTGGAGGATACGGGAGTCGGCATGAGCGAGGAAACGAAAAAGAAAATCTTCATCCCGTTCTTCACCACAAAGGAAATCGGGAAAGGAACCGGCCTCGGAATGTCAGTAGTGCACGGGATTGTTACTTTCCATGGCGGGCAAATCAAATTCGAAAGCCAGTTGGGGCGCGGGTCGCGGTTCGAGGTTGCTTTTCCCGTAATGCCGCCGCAGGCGCAGGAGACGAACAACAATGGCTGAACCGGACAAACAAAGCCGCATACTCGTTGTGGATGACGAACCGGAGACGTTGGAACTGCTCCAAAGAAACCTCGCGTCGCAGGGATACCAGGTTTTTGTTGCGCCGGGCGCGGTCGAGGCCATCAAGTTCCTTGAGGCAACGCCTGTTGACCTCGTCATCACCGACCAGAAAATGCCGAACGTCAGCGGCCTGGATCTTGCGCGGCATATTCGCGAGAATTTCAGAGACACCGAAGTCATAATGATAACCGGCTACGCCACCATAGAGGGCGCGGTCGAGGCGGTCAAAACGGGCGCGGAGGAATATCTCGCAAAACCGTTCACCGACGACGAACTCTTCACGGCGGCGCAAAAGGTACTGGATAAACTGCACGTGCGCAGGACCGGGCGCGCGCAGCCGCGCCAGGAAGTTTTTTCCACATACGGCCACGTCGGCGAATCTGACGCAATGAAGGAAGTGTTCGACTTCATCAACAAGGCCGCCGCGACCACCGCCACGGTCCTGATAACCGGCGAAAGCGGCACCGGCAAGGAACTTGTCGCGCGGGCGGTACATTACAGAAGCGACCGCGCATCCGCGCCGTTCGTGCCCGTGAACTGCGGCGGAATCCCGGAAAGCTTGCTGGAGAGCGAACTCTTCGGCCATGTCAAAGGCTCGTTCACCGGCGCGACCGAATCGCGCGCGGGCTTCTTCCAGACGGCCGAAGGCGGCACGATATTCCTCGACGAAATCAGCGAGACCAGCCCTTCGATGCAGGTCAAACTCCTGCGCGTCCTGCAGGAAAAGGAAGTGTGCATGGTCGGTTCAAGCCGCCCACGCAGAATCGACGTGCGCATTATCGCCGCGACCAACAAGGACCTCCTCAGCCTTGTCAACAAGGGGATGTTCAGGGAAGACCTTTACTTCCGGCTGAATGTCATTTCGATAGCAATTCCTCCCCTGCGCAAGAGAGGCGATGATATATTGCTGCTCATCAACCATTTCGCAAAAAAGTATGCCAAGGAATTCGGTAAGCCGGCGCCGCATTTCTCAGACAAGGCCCTGCAAGTATTGCGGAACTACCACTGGCCCGGCAACGTGCGTGAACTGGAAAACGTGGTTCAGCGGCTCATCGTAATGAACGAGGACGACATCATTGATGTTGCAGATTTGCCGTCGCTCATGCGTTTCTCCGCTCTCCGCGAGGCGGGAGTCGACAGGACGCTGGCGGAGGTCGAAGCGGAATACATACGCAACGTTCTGGCCAGTGTAAGCGGCAACAAAAGCAAAGCCGCCAGAATCCTCGGCATCGACCGCAAAACGCTGCGCGAAAAACTTTCGCGTTATGCGATAGAAGAGTAATCTCAGCAAGAAAGCCATCTCGCCACGACCGGGGAATTACTCTCCAGTGGTTCAAAATAGGCCGGATTTCCCACGGTATTTCCATTCACACAACTTCACCCACTCTTATACCAGCACATCGTAACTTCTGACTGCCATAAGCGTTAACTGGGCGCTTGGACGAAATGCGCGAAACATTTTCAAAAGGCACACCGCTTGCGATTAGTACAACGGCATCGGCCAAAGGTTCCAATAATCCTCTTACAACATGAAAGGCGCTGACCATGTCCCAGATACGCAAGAAACAAGACTTCGCCATGCGCAACACAACCACAATCCTGAGTCCCAATGGGGCCAAGAAGCAGAAGACCGAAAGGGTATCTCCCATAGTGGGGCTTTGCGCTCACTGCATGAACGCCGCAGACTGCACCTACCCGAAGGACCCGGAGAGGCCCGCGCTTTACTGCGACGAGTTTGCGGGATACGCGGAACAGCCCGCGGCCAAAGCCGCTCCTCGGAAGAGCATCGTGGCGGAACCGGAGCAGGTGCCCGGCCTCAACCGCGGCCTTTGCAGGAGCTGCGCGAACTACAAGGAATGCACTTTCCCCAAGCCGGAAGGCGGCGTCTGGAGATGCGAGGAATATTGCTAGCCAAAAGGCAGTCGCACACCGGCATTCAACGCGAAGGCTACTGCTCTCATTGCCGCCGTCGGCAAGCAGAGTTTTTATTTGAGGAGCAACCGTAATGCAGATTGAAACTAGAAAAGCAAGTGTTTATGCCAATGTTACCCGCCAGTTCGACAAGGCGGCGGACCTCATGTCGCTCGACCCCGATATCCGCCAGATTCTTTCGAGAACCACAAACGAAATCGTGGTGAACTTCCCCGTTAAGATGGACAACGGCCACATAAAGATATTCACCGGATACCGCGTTCAGCACAATAACGTTCTGGGGCCGTTCAAGGGCGGACTCCGCTTCCATCCAAACGTTGACCTTGACGAAGTCCGCGCGCTTGCCACATGGATGACCTGGAAGACCGCCATAGCCGGCATTCCCTTCGGAGGCGCTAAGGGCGGGATCCAGATTGACCCGTCAAAGTACTCGCGTAACGAACTGGAGAGGATCACGCGGCGCTTTACCTTTGCGCTCGGAAACAACATTGGCCCGGAATATGACATTCCGGCCCCTGACGTAAACACGAACGCCCAGATAATGGCGTGGTTGTTGGACACTTATCTCTCGACGCTTCCACCACATGAAAGAGCGCGTTCCACTCACGTGGTTACCGGCAAGCCCGTCGAACTTGGCGGCAGCCTCGGACGCGACAAGGCAACCGGCCAGGGAATCGTGCATACAATTGAAGAATGGGCCAGGGACAAGAGTTTCAAACTCGCTGGCGCAACTTATATCGTCCAAGGATTTGGAAACGTCGGCTCATGGGCCGCGCGCCTGCTGAAGCCCTTCGGCGCAAAACTTATCGCTGTTCAGGACGTTACCGGAACGATTTGCAACGAGAATGGAATCGACCCGGACGCCCTCACAAAGTACGTCGCGTCCCGCGGCGGAGTAGGCGGCTATCGAGAGGCCGAACCCTTCGACAACGATGAGTTCCTCGGCATTGAGGCTGACATCTTCATCCCGGCGGCCCTTGAGAATCAGATTACGCAAGAGACCGCGCCGTCATTGAGGGTCAAACTCGTCGCCGAAGGCGCCAACGGCCCCACCACTCCCGACGCGGATGCAATCCTGCAGAACAACGGCATCGATGTCATTCCGGACATTCTGTGCAACGGCGGCGGTGTCATCGTGAGTTACTTCGAGTGGCTCCAGAACAAGCGAAGCGAGCGCTGGAGCCTGGATGAAGTGGACTCCAAACTGCACAAGAAGATGGTGACCGCGTATGCGAACACGCGCGAAACGGCGAAGAAGTACGACACCGACTTCCGCGCCGCCGCATACATCAACGCGATGAGCACCATCGAGAAGGTTTACAAAGAACGCGGAATTTTCCCGTGATAATGTGATGACGTGATGTCATCCGGAAAGCCAAAGCAATGAACATGGCCAATATAAGCCTTTACGACGCCGCGATTGAACGGCTGCATCAAAAAGCCGGGATGCTGGAACTGGATCCCGAAATCCTCGGGATCCTTTCCAGCACGGCCAACGAGATCGTGGTGAACCTGCCCGTCAGGATGGACGACGGGCGGATTGAGATGTTCACCGGCATGCGCGTCCAGCACAACAACGCGCTGGGGCACTTCATAGGCGGCCTGCGCATACACCCATACGTTTCCGTTGACGAGGCAAAGGCCCTGGCCACGTGGACCACGCTCAAGGCCTCATTGCTTGGCCTTCCGTTCGGCGGCGCTCACGGCGGGATACAGATGAATCCCAACGAGCACTCGCCGAAAGAGATTGAAAGAATCGTGCGAAGATTCACTTACACGCTCGGCGCCAACATCGGCCCGGAATACGACATCATTTTCCCGGACGTGAACGCCAGCCCGCAGATAATGGCGTGGATATTGGACACGTATCTCTCCACGCTTCCTCCGCAAGAGAGGGCGCGCTCAATGCACGTGGTAACGGGGAAACCCGTTGAGCTGGGCGGCTGTCCGGTGCGGGACAGGGCGGCGGGGCTGAGCATTGTCTTCGCGATTGAAAAATGGGCGAAAGAAAAAGCCTTTGCCCTGAAGGGCGCCTCCTACATCCTTCAGGGGTTCGGTAGCGTCGGCTCCTCGGCTGCTTTGATGCTCAAGACAAAAGGCGTAAAACTGGTCGCTGTTGAAGATTCCTCGGGGCCTATCCGCAACACGGACGGCATCGACCCCGAATACCTCAGCGAATACGCAAGCGAGCACGGCAAGATCGCCGGTTATCCCAAAGCAAAGCGGATTGACCACAACGAGTTCATGAGCACCGAGGCCGATATCTTTATCCCCGCAACGTTGCAGAACCAGATAACGGCAAAGACCGCGCCGCTTTTGAAGGTTACACTTGTGGCTGAAGGGGCCGACGCTTCCACCGACGACCAGGGAGACGTGATTTTGCAGAGAAAGGGCGTTGATATTCTCCCCTCCCTTCTGTGCAATTCCGGTGGAATAATCGTAAGTTACCTCGAAATGCTGCAAAACATGCGGAGCGAGTACTGGGAGGTCGATGACGTGATAGCCAAACTCCGCAACAAGGTCGGCGAGGCGTACGACTCCGTCTCGCGGACGGCCAATGACCTCAAGACCGATTTCCGCACGGCAGCGTATGTCGTATCTCTCACACATATCGAAAAAGTGTATAAAGACCGCGGAATCTTCCCTTGATGAGCGCGTTGATTAATTACGGGCAAAACAAAAACCCCTCGTCTCGCAACGAGGGGTTTGTTTTAGCTTGGGATGCATGGGATTTGAACAGGTAATCAGGAGATCGCTTCTTTCACCTGCTCTACTGTTCTCCTGTTCCACTGCTCTATTTTAATTTTTCGCGGACGACGCCACCAGCCGCCGGACCACAGCCCCGACCTCTCATCCCAACCTTATTGGCAACTATCACGCCTGCCGCTTGTCTAGGCCGGTAATGAGGCCGGAGAGCATTTTGGCAATGGTCTCAACTGCCTGACGACATTTTGTGGAGTCGGTTTCGTCTATCAGATTCCGGCGGCGGGCAATCTCAAGCAGCGGAATGCATTCCTGCGCGGAGCCGCGCGCGATTGTGAAAAAGTTTTTGCGATCTGCCTTCGTGAATCGGCCATTTCCTTCCGCGAGGTTTGTGGCAACGGAAAGTGCGGCGCGGTTGAGTTGATCTATCAGAAAGTAATATCCGCGAGGGAATCCTTCCGTGAGAGACGAGATATGGTCCGCGAAATCCACGGCCTTTTGATAGACCTGCAGGTTTTCGAACATGAAGGGCATTTGCAATTCCCCGAAGAATTTGAGCAGGTGATCAGGCGAACAGTTGACCGCAGTGGAACATGGTGTGCAACACATACGGGATGTCCGTTTTCTCTTTTCTTCCGTCTTTCACCTGCTCACCTGTTCCCCTGTTCCACTGCTCTATTTTTATTTTTCGCGGCGCGAAAAATAAAAATTGCCCCGCCAGGATTCGAACCTAGACTACTTGATCCAGAGTCAAGGGTGCTACCGTTACACTACGGGGCAAAATTTCCACGGCAAACCGGGCTCCATCTTGCAGAGCCCCAGTCCGCCGCGGCTTGTTCCGAATCAAGAAGGCAGAAGATTATCAGGCGCGCCCCCGCATGTCAAGATTTTTTCTTTCCGGGCAAACCAGATGGGTGCGTGCCAAAATTGTGGGCAAGAGTTTTCGTCAATGGTGATGACCGCCAGGGTCAGACCGCTATTCTACGAGCTGTCCCGATCTTTCATTTGAGCGACGGGTCAGACACTTGAATTACCGCTCCTTATTTCGAAGGCAGAAGGTAGATTCGTTGTCTGACCCTAGCGGATGCGTCACGCCGGTGGTGTGTTCGGGGTCAAACCCCAATCTACGAACTGGCGACCTGTACCTTGCCGGGGTTCAGGGTTAGACCGCTATTCTACGAGCTGTCCCGATCTTTCATCTATAATAAGAATAAGGAATATCGGGATGCGCTCCGCCCCGATCAAATCGGGGGGGTTCGACCCGTCGCGTGCCGCGTTACCCACGATCTTGGCACGCACCCAAACCAGATCGTGTCCGTAAAAGGCCGATTTTGCCTTGACAGAAACGGTTCCTGCAAATAATATGGCGTGCGCCGTTGCCTGAGTTTGGGTGTCTGGCACCGGCAGTTTTTATAGGACGGGCACGGGGCAGATGAAAGCCGTCATTTCAGACGTTCACAGCAATATCGAGGCGTTTCGCGCGGTCCTCGAGGACATCGGGTCCCTGGGGATCAAGGACATCCTTTGCCTGGGCGACATGGTCGGCTACGGCCCGAACCCGCGAGAGTCAATCGCGCTGACGATAAAGACGTGCAGGCAGACGATACTGGGCAATCACGAGATGGCAATAATGGGCGAGCAGGAGGATTTCAACGAGCGCGCGAAGGCCGCGGTGCAGTGGACCAAGAACCAGTTGGCCATCAGCGGCAAGGAAGCCGGGGTGAACAAGAAGTTGTGGGATTTCCTCGGGCAGATGAAGAAGATCATGGTTGAAGGGCCGTTCGTGTTCGTGCACGGCTCGCCGCGCGACTACACGCGCGAGTACATCTTCCCCCGCGATATTTACGAAGAGGAGAAACTGCGGGACATCTTCGGCAGGTTCGAGCAATACTGCATGGTCGGGCACACGCATCTCCCCGGCGTGATTACGGAGGACCTCAGTTTCCTCCAGCCGCAGGATTTTGGTAACATATACAAACTGACCTCGAAGAAGGCGATAATCAACATCGGCTCGGTCGGGCAGCCGCGCGACGGCGACAACCGGGCGTGCTACGTGGTGCTGCATGACGACGCCGTGGAGTACAGGCGCGTGCCGTACGACTTCCAGCGGACAATGGAAAAGATAAGAGCGACCGGCGTGCTGCCGGAAACACTTGCCAAGCGATTGGCGGAGGGCAAATAGTGAACCAGACGAAGCGCCTCATACTAATGCTCGTTATTGTAATGGGCCTCATTTATGCCTGGCAGTATATTTCGCCGCCGCCTGCCCGGCAAAAAGAAAAGACCGAGGAACAGAAAACCGAATCCCCCCCCCCATCGCCACCCGGCGGGCCCGCTGAAATAAGTCCCGCGCCGGCCGCCCCGCAGAATCCCGTGCCGCCCGCTCCCCCGGCCCCGTCGCCCGCGCCGCCGGCCCAGCCGGAAGGCGCAACGCCGCAGCCCCCTGTCGCAACCGCTCCGCCTGCGGCCGCTCAGCCGGAGGAACCGGCCGTTGAAAAGGAAATCACAATCGAAACACAATACCTGCGCGCCGTCTTCACTTCGCTCGGCGGAGCGCTTAAGTCGCTCGAAATTCTCCCCGCGGAGGGTAAGCAGTACGGCATAAACCTTATCAACTTCGAGGACGAATCGCACAAGCGCCTCTCGCTCGTCGTCAACACCGGCGAGGACGGCGACCCGACCGGCGCGGACAAGATTTACTATGTTACCAAAGAGCCGACTCCGACGGATCCCGTCGTGGAATTCAAGATCACCTGGGGCGAGGGCGACAAACGCAAGACGCTCATCAAGAGATACGATTTCAGCCGTGGGGATGGCGACTCGCCCTACGCGTTCCACATTGCTCTCCGGTTCCTCAGCGCCGCCGCCGAGGCGAGCAAGTTCAATTTCACGTTGCAGGGCAGTGCCGGCATCAACAAGGCTGACCCCTTCATCCCGCAGATAGAGGGGCACATCGTTATCGCGACCTCGCCGGGCGGGTCCGACCACAAAACATTCGATGTTGCCGCGACCTTCAAGGATTCGCCCACCGTCGAGGACAAGAAGTTGCGGTATGTGGCGGTAACCGACAAGTATTTCGCAACGGCGCTGATTCCGGTGACGCTTGAGGACGCAACGGGCAAGGCGACCCTGCGGCCGGTCCTGACCGCCAAGGATGGCGGCGCCAACAGCCCCAAGACAAACAGCATTGTCCCCGCGCTTTCCTACGATGTAACGCTGAACGCAACGCCGGAGACGCAGGGCTTTAGGACGAGTTCCGGGCCGGTCGAGTTCATCTTTTACGCCGGGCCGAGGCAGGAGGACAAACTAAAGGCCGTCGCCGGCGGCAAATATGCGCTGACGCTTATCGTGGCAAAGCCCTCGCTCTCGGACTATGGCGTAGGCCCCATTGCGAATGCCGTGCTCGCCATGATGAAGGGCATTGACAGCATCGTCGGCAACTACGGCGTCGCCATCATTATACTCACGGTCATCGTCCGGCTCGTGATGTTCCCGCTCAGCAAGAAGCAGCAGTTATCGATGCAGAAGATGCAGAAACTGGCGCCGAAGATGAAGGCCATAAAGGACAAATACAAAGGCAACAAGCAGAAGCAGAACGAGGAAACCATAAAACTGTACAAGCAGTACGGCGTCAATCCCGCGGCGGGATGCCTGCCGCTGCTCATACAGTTGCCGGTGTTCTTCGGATTGTTCGGCGCTCTGAGTTACGCGATAGAATTGAGGAAGCAGCCGTTCCTCTATATAAGCGACCTGTCGCTGCCGGACGGGCAGGGCCTTGCTTTCCTCAAGATGAATTTCACTGTTCCGATAATCAATTTCCAGATTGACTGCCTCAACATCCTGCCCATCTTGATGATTATCGTGTGGGTGCTGCAGCAGGCGCTCGCGCCGAAGTCAGTGGACCCGCAACAGCGGCAGCAGCAGAAGATGATGATGGTCATGCCGATAATATTCGGCTTCCTGTTGTACAACTACGCCGCGGGGCTTTCCATATACATGATATGTAACATGTTCCTCGGCATGGTGGAACAGGGCATAGTGAAGCGGATTGTCGCGAAGCATATTTCCGATGAAGCGCCTGAAGACCTCTCCCCCGCGCGAAAGGCCGCTTCATCCAGACGAAAAGGTTGACGCGGCGGAGCGCTTCCGCGCTGCGGATTTCTAACGATGCTTCTCCGAACCGATACCATCGTTGCCGTGGCTTCACCGCCCGGACCCGGCCATGAGGCCGTGGTACGGCTGAGCGGCCCCGAGGCCGCCGCAATCGCGGAGAAATTTTTCCGCGGGTCGGAAAGCATTGCGCGGTCCCACGGATTCTCCGTCCTTTCAGGGCGCATTCCCTTCGGCGATTCGGCCGGACTTTCCGCGCGCGCCTATGTCATGCGCGCCCCGGCAACCTACACCCGCGAAGACATGGTGGAATTGCACCTGCCGGCGTCTGCGCCCGTGCTTCAGCATCTTGTGAGTGAGATGATAGCTCAAGGCGCAAGGCCCGCGGAGCCGGGCGAGTTCACCGAACGCGCCTTCCTGAACGGCAGGATAGACCTGGCGCAGGCGGAGGCCGTCCTGCGCGCGGTGCACGCCGTGCAGGGCGCTGAACTGCGCAGCGCCGTCGTCCAGTTGCGCGGGTTTGCGCACAAGGAGATAGGCGCGCTCAGGGACCGCGTGGCCGAACTCATGGTTCTGCTGGAGATGAACATCGATTTCTCGGATCAGGAAATCGAACTGGTCGGCGCGAACGAAGTGCGCGGAATGCTGGATGCGATACGCGGCGATATCGACGCAATCCTGAAACGCGCCGCGCGGCTTGTGCCCGCCGAGGGAGTCCCCGTCGTGTTTTACGGCCCGTCCAATGCCGGCAAGTCCACCCTTTTCAACGCTATGGCGGGAGCGGACAAGGCCATCGTCTCCCACGTGCCGGGAACGACGCGGGATTACATCGAAGCGCAAATCGAGATTGACGGGATTCAGTTGCGCCTCATAGACACGGCCGGCGTGGGAGAAAGCGCGGACATCGTGGAGCGGACGGCGCAGGCGCGCTCCCGCGACCACGCCTTTTCCGCCGGCGTTCTCGTTTACGTGCGGGACATCCGCGACTCGGACGCTGAACCGCCGGAAAGGCGGCCTGACGTAATTGCCTTGAACAAGGCCGACCTTGTCTCGCGCGAGGAGCGTGAGAAATATCTGGAGAAGGAATCTTCCTTTGCCGTTCTGCCCATTTCCGCGCTCAGAGGCGAAGGCTTGGAAGCCCTCAAGGAGGCGATAGCCCAGGCGGCCGTGCCCGCGGCCAGCGCTCATTCATTTGTGCCGAATGTACGCCAGGCGGCCTGCCTCAGGCGCGCGCGGGCGCGGATTGACGCCGCGCTTGAAGAGCGGGGCGACGAGATAATCGCGTATGAACTTCGGGCCGCGGCGGAAGCCCTGGGCGAAGTAACAGGGGAGATTCCCACAGACGAAATACTCGGGCGCATTTTCAGCCAGTTCTGCATCGGGAAATAAGCGAGGCGTGGAAAAGGGGCGCATTTCAGTTTTGTGGGTAACACGCTGCCTTGACATAGGCGTCATGGGCAGCCCAGCCGCCCTCGGCCGGGGGACGCACGCGGCTGTCCCCACAATTCTGACATGCACCCCTGGAAAAACTGTGAGAAACTAAAGTTTCCGGCACATTTTGCCGATATGCGATTTAAGATACCGGAAAATCCCGCCGCGCAAACTCAAAAATACCGATACCTTTTCTGTTGTGCATTGTTTAATTAGTGATATAGTGTAAACATCGAATGGAAGAAAAGCCGCAGGTGCTCGCCCCCCCTCAGAGGAAAGTTAATAATACCGCACGTATTAAGTCTCCGACAAACGAACTCATGCGTTTTTTGTTGAGCAGTAACCAGTTCTTTAGCATTCTGTCCATGCCTTAATCTGGAGTAATATTTTGTCTCGTATTTGGCTCAAAAACATTGGAGAAACTTCAGATGAAACGATGGACGCAACTCTTAAAGGGGTCCGTTATGCGCACAGCAATTCTCGCCGGTTTTTTGGGAATCCTTATTATTTTGGTAAATTGCCCGTCGCCCAATTCTGACGCCGTTACGTAACTCCTTCCTGATGCAAGCAGTGCCGTTCCCAATTCTTCTTTGACTTCCACCGCAAACATCGGTGGCGAAACTTCGCTGCCGACGCCCTTTGTGCCGGTTGGTGTGGGCGGAATGAGCGCGACGGTTGCGATCGACGCCGCCTCAGTACGCTATCCGATAAATCACGGTCGGCGGCGCGGGCAAGCAAGTTACTGACACCAACCTGACCGATCCGTCAAACGTGACGATTCACGAATCGCAAATACCTCTCTCCGGCGCGGCATTCACCTTCAACGCCGAGCCTCTTTCAATGAACGCCATCGAAATCTGCAAGTCCGCTCCGCCGCAAGTCTCGGTGGCGTACGCTGGCAACATGGCGAGCCTCTCGTGGAATGCCGTCCCCGGCGCGGAGTCGTATGTTGTCCAGTGGGGCCCGAGCGCGGCGAACCCAACCGGCGGCACCGCCAAGTATCCCGGCGTTAAGGGCACGGTTTATCTCACTGTAACGGCCGTAAAGCCAGATGGCACGAGCGGCCCGCCTTCGGACGTTGTCTCGGCGATCATGCCGTAAGGAATGTTGTACAAGCAAAGGCGGCGAATCGTGGTGACACGGTTCGCCGCTTCTCTTTCATCCGCGCCCTGTCCTAGCGGAGCAAGTCGAGTTTCTTCGCGTAGTGCATGTAGATTTCAAAGGCGCGGTCCGGCTCGTGAAGAGGCTCGTAGAAAAGCCGGCGCATCTCCGCCTTGTTCACAATCCCCGCCACCATCGCCCGGTATAGTTTTTCTCCCACCATATACCCCAGCGCGTGCGTTACGCCGATGTGCAAAGAGATTGGCAGTTGCAAAATCCTGCGCAAAGTCGGCCTGTCTCCCCCGCTCCTGAAAAGTTCCCGCTCCATAGCCTTGTGCTGTTTCACGTAGCGGGATATTCTTCTGACCTCCGCCTCGCGCGGGGGAAGTTTCTTGCCGACGTTGTCGCGCAGATAATCAAGGAAGTCCTGTTCCGTGTAGAAACTCCTCTTCGGGTCAATCACCTTCGATCCGAGCCACCCTATGGCCTCCTTCATCGTCCGGTAGTAGAAATCCTGCTGGAAATCAAGCGGTTCGTCCGCGGACCCCGCGCACTGGTGGTTTATGAAATGCGCCGCCTCTTCCGCCGCCCAGTCTATCGACAGGTTGGCCAGGTAAAGAATGTGCCCTTTCGTGATGAAGTAACTTTCGTTTTTCAGTATCTGAACCGTTATTTCCTTTATTTCATCCGGCGAATATTCGCCGCTCTCCCGCAGCCGCTCGAGGAAGTTCAGATCCCCCGTGGTGTAAACACTGAAGTCGTCAAGCCCCTTTTCCTTGATCTCGAAAAACTGCGTTATCGTCCGGACAATCTGGTGCATCTGCTCGCTGTGGTCGAGGGACCGGTTTGTGCTCAGCATCCAGTCGCTCTTGAGCGACGAATGCAGTTCCTCGTGACTGTTCTCCCAGTTCAGGTACGACTGGTATTTGACAAGCGGCGCGGTGTTCATCACGCAGAACGCATCGCGCCTCAGCCTCACGACGTCGGCGTCCTCGTTGTAATTCTCCGCCAGCCGCCAGTAGATGTTTTCGCTGTTCTGGAACACCCTGAGCATCTTGCGCTTCAGCCCGTGCGCGCGCAGGATTTTTTTCACTTTGCCCGGCAGGTGCGGCGCGGCTATGTGCAGGTCTCCGTCAAACACGATTATCAGCGCGCCCGGCTTGCGTATTACCTCCCACGCAATCACTTCCGCGGCGGCCTGGTCCCGCTCCTCCATCGTGTGCGGCTCGCCTGACGTGTAACTGTTTATCCCTACGACCCGCAGGTCGTTCGCCTTCGCGATCTCGAAAATAGGCTTGTAATAATTCCACGGAAATCCCCATGTGCGCTCGTAATCGATGCGCCGCAGGAATTCGTCCTCCGATATGTCGCCCCGCATGTATTCGTCAAGGACGGCCTGGTCGTCCTTGCGCGCCATCTCCACCGCCAGCGCGAAGTCCAGCCGCCTCGGCAGCACGTCCTCGATGATCTTTAGAAGGGTTACTTGCGCATTTCGCAGAGTGTGATAGTCGCCGACGAAGACAACGTCCGATGCAAGGATCGCCTCAATCAACTCCGCCTTGCTTGAGATGTGGTAGTGGCGGAATTCCCGGTGGTATTCCCGGTCGTACTTGCGTATTGCGGGGTTCAGCGCGCCGATGGACGCGTCAATCTCGCGCTTGATGCGGCGCACCAGCCGCTTGTGAATCTGCAGCAATTGCTTGCGGGCGCTTTTCAATGCCCATCCGCCCTTTCCAGAAGGTCTTCAAGGTTCTCAACGTCCTCCGGCGTTTCCAGCCGGTAAAGCGCGTTCATCTTCCCGCAAATTGTTTTTACTTCCTTGCGCGTCACAATGCCCGCGCCGATTTTCTCCAGCATTTCCCGCAGCGAATACCTGCGCTCCGTAATCAGGTCCCCCATCGCCTTTTCGCAATCCCTGCGATACACGGCGTAGAGCGCCTCCGGCCCCCCGTCAGACTCCGGCGCGACGGCGGCGTGCTTCTGAGCCAGCCTCAGCATGTGCCGTATCAAGTCCAGATGGATTATCGGCAAGTCGCACGAAATGCAGAAGTTCAATTCCGCCTGCGACGCCCTCAACGCCGAATACAGCCCGACAATCGCCTCTTCCGTCTCGAACTCGTCCTCCACAAGCGTCAGCCCCAGAAACTCGTAATCCTCCGTGGACTTGCAGGAAATTATCACGTCGTCGAAAAACGGCGCCAGCGCCAGCGCCATGCGCCTGATTAGCGGCACGCCGCCGACCCGCAGCAGCGCCTTGCCCGCGCCCTGCCCTCCCGTCAATATGATTGCATTCGTCGTCAACGCCCGACTCGCAAAAGTATTTTCATCGCGCCCTTCCTCGCCGCGTGCTCCATCGCCTTCACGCCGTCCGAAAGCCGGTAGGTTCTTTCAATCAGCGGCCGCGGATCGATTCTCCCGCCGGCCAGCGCCCTCAGCGCCGTTTCAAACGGCCCGCAGCGCGAGCCGACAATCTTTATCTCGTTGATGACCGCCGGCGCAAGGTTCAGCGCCGCTTCCCCCGCCACCGTGCTTTTCAAGACCAGCGTCCCCCGCGGCTTCGTCAGCGCCATCGCGTCCTCAAACCCCTTAGCGGAGCCGGTGCAATCGACCGCGATGTCAAACTTCTCCGCGGACTTCAGCGGCGCAAGCGCGGTCCGAATGCCAAGTTTTTTCAGGATCGCAAGTTTGCTCTTATGCCGCCCCACCGCCACAAGCAAGCCTGCGCCCCTTTGCCCGCGCATGCAGTCCGCAATCACCATCGCGACAAGCAGGCCCAGCTTTCCGTCGCCCAGCACCGCGACCCTGTCAAGGCCGGTGATATTTACCTGCTCCAATATCCTGAACGCCGCGGCAAGCGGCTCGGTGAATACCGCGCACTCGTCCGGCAACCCGTCCGGCACAACGTGCAGGTTCTCCAGCGGAAGCGTAATATACTCCGCGAAGCAGCCGTTCTTGCCCGAAATCCCCAGCACGCCGCGGCGCGGACAATGCGTCTTCATTCCGCGGCCGCACTCTTCACAGGTTCCGCAGGCAAGATTTATCTCCCCCGCCACGCGCCGCCCGACAATTCCCGCGTCCGGCGCGGATTCCACAAGCCCCACGAACTCATGGCCCAGCACGCCGGAATAGCCCATGTAGCCCTTCGTGATTTCCAAATCGGTATTGCATATCCCGGCGAGCAGCACGCGAACCAGCGCCTCATCGCGCTTCCGGCGCGGCCTCGCGCGGCCCTCCGCAAGATGCACGCCGGATTTCCTGTCGTAAACGAGCGCCTTCATCGCCGCCCTCAATAAAAAACTTTTTCAAGATACAACCCGCGCGCCGGGACCTTCGGACCCGCGAGGCCCCGCTTCTCGCTCTTGAGAATTCGCCGGACGTCCTCCGCCGTCACCTTCCCGCGACCCGCGTCAATCAGGGTTCCCATGATGTTGCGGATCATGTTGTAAAGGAACCCGCCGGCCTCGAAGGTGAATTTCAACATGTCGCCGTGTTTTGTGATGGAGAGGCGCGTGATGTTCCGCGCGTAACTTTTTTCCTTGAACGATTCCGACGCGAACGCGCGGAACGAGTGTTTCCCAATCAGCGCCTTCGCCGCCTCCCGCATCAGCCCCACGTCCAGCCGGCTCGGATGGAAGTAGCACCTGTCGCGGTAAATAGCGCTGCCGTATCTTCGATTCAGGATGTAGTATGAATATCTTTTCTTCTTCGCCGAATGCCGCGCGTGAAACTGCGGCGGCACTTCGCGGACATCCGTCACGACGATGTCGTCGGGCAGGAGGGAATTCAGCGCGAGCATCACACGCCCGCGGTCGAGGCGCGCGCCCTTCTTGAGGATTCCCTTGTTGTGCGATGCGTCTATCCTGAACGACGCCGCCTGCCCCAGCGCGTGGACCCCGGCGTCGGTGCGGCCGGAGCCTTCGATGGTTATCTTCTGCTGGAAAAGTTGCCGGAGGACTTCTTCGATGACCTGCTGGATCGTGACGGCCCCGCGCTGGCGCTGCCAGCCGGAATACCGCGTGCCGTCGTACTCAATTGTCATGCGGATTGTGCGGTATGATTTCACTTATCGCCGGAATAAATGGTATCGATGTGATTCTTTGAAATCGCGATATGACAGTTTCAGACTCTATTTCTCGCCCCTGCCGAAGCGGAGTTTCAACAGAGTCAGCATCGCCTTGAATATCTCGCGCTTCGATATTTTGGATTTTCCGTGCCTGCGTTCGACGAAAACAATCGGCGTCTCTCCCGCCCGCGCTCCGGATTTCAGGGCCTTGTACAACACCTCCTCAACAAACGAATACCCGTTCGAAAATATGGCGTCCGGGTGTATCGTCTCAATCACATGCCTCTTGTAACAGCGGAATCCGCCCGTGCAATCGCGCACGCCGATGCCCAGGATGAGCCGCGCTACGAAATTCGAAGTCCTGCTCAGAATCCGCCGGTGAATGCCCCAATTTCTCGTGCCGCCGCCTTTGATGTACCGCGACCCTATCATCACGTCGTGGTCCTGCATCCCTTTGAGAATCGCCGGCAAATACGACGGGTCGTGGCTGAAATCCGCGTCCATCTGGCAAATCAAATCGTATCCGTCCGCCAAGGCCTTCTTGAAGCCCGTTACATAGGCCGACCCCAGCCCCATCTTGCCGGCGCGGTGAATCACTGAAACATCGGCGTATTCCCGCGCCAGTTCGTCCGCCATCTTTCCCGTCCCGTCCGGCGAGTTGTCGTCGATGATGAGAACGTGCATGTCCGGCACATGCTCACGCACGCTCTTCAAGAGCGGGCCGATGTTCGCGCTTTCGTTATACGTGGGAATAATCAGCAGTTTTTTCATCCGTTACTTTTTCCGAGGGATTCCCGCTGGTTTCGATTCCGCCTTATACATCCACGCTCGTCTCCGCGCCGAGCAGATTGCCGTAAGGCGCAAGCGCCTCCTTCACGCGCGTGTCAACATACTTGAGCGCCTGCTTCGGCGCGAGACCGACGAAGTTCTCCGCCTTCATGATTTCCGCCAAGAAATCCTTTACGGCCGCAAAAGCCTTGTCCGCGGAGACGCGCTGGACGAAATCGTTTTTCTCGCCGCGCTCCTTGACTCCTTTCGCCGCCTCGATGGAATGGCGGCGCAGCCTTTCGTGCAAGTCCTGCCTGTTGCCGCCGGCCTTGACCGCCTCCATGAGTATCACCTCGCTCGCCATGAACGGCAACTCCTCCGCGGCGTGCGCGTCGATGACCTTTTCGTTCACAACCAGTCCGCGCGCCACGTTGAGATAAATGTCAAGAATCACGTCCGCCGCGAGAAACGCTTCGGGAATGCTCATCCGGCGGTTGGCGGAGTCGTCGAGCGTCCGCTCGAACCACTGGTTCGCCGCGATGTGGAAGGGGTTCTGCGCCATGTTCATGACGTATTCCGCCAGCGACGCGATGCGTTCCGCGCGCATCGGATTGCGCTTGTACGGCATCGCGGACGAGCCGACCTGCTCGGCCTCGAACGGCTCCTGCATTTCGCCGAGGTGCTGCAGCAGGCGCATGTCGCAGGCGAATTTGTGCGCCGACTGCGCGAGCGACGCGAGAGTCGAAAGGATTTGGCTGTCCACTTTTCGCGGGTAGGTCTGCCCGGTAACGTCGAACGAGCGTTTGAATCCCATCTTTTCCGTGAACATTCTGTCAAGCCGCTCGACCTTCTCTTCGTCGCCGTCGAAAAGTTGCAGGAACGACGCCTGCGTTCCCGTGGCGCCTTTCACGCCAAGCAGGGCAAGGTTTTCCAGCCGGCGCTCGATTTCCTTGAGGTCGAGGACGAGGTCCTGCATCCACAGGCACGCGCGCTTGCCGACGGTTGTGAGTTGCGCGGGCTGGAAATGCGTGAACGCGAGAGTCGGCTTGCGCGCCCACTTCCGGGCGAACGCCGCCAGCGCGGCGATGCAGTTGACGAGTTTCTTCAGTAGGACGTTGAGCGCGTCGCGCATGATGATGATGTCCGCGTTGTCCATGACAAACGCGCTTGTCGCGCCGAGGTGGATTATCGGCGCGGCGTCGGGGCACTGCGCGGCGAAGACGCGGATATGCGCCATCGTCTCATGGCGGGTCTTGCGTTCCTCGGCTGTGGCGGCGGCGAGGTCGAGTTTGTCGCAGGCCGCGCGCATCTGCGCAATCTGCCTGTCGGTGATGTTCAGGCCGAGCGCCTTCTGGCATTCCGCCAGCGCGATCCACAGTTTCCGCCACGTCGTGTACTTCACGTGGTCGGAAAACAACTCAGACATCTCCGGGCTTTTCCACCTGTTGCCGAGGGGAGTTACATAGCGCTCCATGCTTTTCTCCGTAGGATTGTGCGGTCCGTAAAGAGACGCCATTATAGTCGCGCCAGCGCTTGCGGTCAACAATTGAGCCGAATAGAAAACAAGCGGCATCGGAAAACCGATACCGCTTGTCGTAAAGCATTGAAGTCTGACCAGTCGGACTAGTCCGACGAGTCGGACGCGAAAGACGCCGCCCATTTCTGCTTGCCCGGCGCGTCGCCCTTGCCGAGCATTTCTTTCCACTTCTCGTCCGTCAGGCGGTCCGCCATCGGTTGTAGGAACTCGTGGTACGAGAGCACCGGCCCCGCGCCCACGACAATCCCGCCGTCGGGCATCCGGTACGCCGCGACTACCAGCCGCACGTAGCCGACGCCTTCCTCAAGGCACTGGCCGCTGTTCTGGTCGGTGTGGACATCCGCGATAATCGTCGTGTCCTTGCCCTGCGTGTTCACGCCCGCAACGACGGAGTCCAGCGAATCCGCGAAATTGCGAATGAAATCATAATCCGCCCCGGCAAGTTTTTCGTTGCCGAGTTCCCTGACTGAAATGTCGAGCAACTTCTTGAGGATGTCCTCAAGCGATTGCAGGCGCGCCTTCGCCTTGTCGTCGAGGACCTTCATGTCGTCGAGGCCGCGCGTCGTCATCTGCGTCATCGCGAGCAGGCGCGCGTAGAATTCCGGCACCGGCTCAACGTAGCCCTCCACCATTTTCGGTTCCACCGGCATTGCCGTCTTGCCCAGTGTGTACGACTGTTTCGCGTAGAGTATTGTGTCGTGCCGCAATTCCGCCCACGAGGCGAGCGCGGCGTTGAGTTCCTTGTCCGTCCACGCTTCGGTCTGCATGAATGACGGCGTGCCTTGTCCCGCAGGCTCCAGCAGCGCCTTCAGGCAATACAGCCACGACCAGTAAATATTGCGGTTCCATTCTTCCGGCGTGAGTTTTGCAAACTGCTCCTGCAACTCTTTCATCTTATCGTCATACTTCTCATATTTGGAATCGCCTTCGGAGTCAAGAATGGCGCGGGCGCGTGCACTGCCGAAAACGGCCATCACGTCCAGCCCGCGCGGAAATACGCGCGAACCGTCCCAGTACGTAAAGCATCCTTCGTCCTTACCCTCGCCGATGGTCGGGTAGACGAGTCGTCCCATGATGAAGGAATCAGGGATGTAGCGCTGGCCCATGAAGCGCAGGCCTTTTGTGTCTTCGAGCACCTTGTTCAGACCCTCTTCATTCTCTATCGGCGCGACGGCTTCGCCAGTGCCGCTGTAAATCTCCGGCGGGCGAAGGAGCGCCAGGCCCTTGCGGAACTCGAACCACTTCTTGGCATCGAACAGGTCACTCGTCTTGGACTCGCCGCCGTAAACTTTGCGCATTTCTTCGCGGTATTCGTACAGCGTCAAATCATCCGCAAGGCCCACGTAATACGCCGTAACCGCGTAGATGCGATTCCAGATGTCCGCCGCAGTCTTGTCCCCCACTGCGACCTGATTGACCATTCCGCTGATGAGGCATGCCGCCTGCGTCTGGTGCATCGCTTCCACTGCTGCCTGCTCCTCAGTCATATCCTGAAATATCGTCTTGCTCCCCTTGATGAGGAACGTCAGCCGTCCGTACCACATCATCGCCTTGAAATATTTTTGCAGGATGAACGAGCGCGTGTAATGCCCGCGCGGGACGTACTGCGAGTAGTCTTCCTTATAGTTGAACAGCGGACTTTTTTCGAAGCCTGAATGGTCCGCGATAAATTTCTGCTCCTTGTCAACAATCGCCTTCACCCAGTCAGGAAATTCCGTTGGCTTCACGACCGTGATGGCGCCCTTAGCGACGGCGCTCTGGTATTCATCGAGGACAAGTTTCAAGTCCTCCTCCCCGCGTTCGCCGCGGAACCGTAAGTTCTGCATGGCCTGCTTGAATTCCTCGCTGTCGCCAAGCGGCTCGCACTGTTTGAGGAATTTCTCAAAGTCCTCCTGTGGCATGGTTTTCAGCGACTCCAGCGTGATTTCCTGCGGCTCCTCAAGGATTGAAAGCGCGACCGCGAAGAAAATCGCGTTGCGCTGCCATGCCGCATTAACACCCCATTCCCACTCCTCAACTGGGTGTAACTTAACCGGCTTCGTGCTTTCATAAGTGGACAGCGACGTCTCATACATCGCCTTCGTCATTGCAAGGATGTCCGGGTAGAATTCCCGCTCCTCAACACCCTTGAGCGTTTCATCGAACTGGATGTGATAGAGGTGCAGGAGCGTGTCCGAGGTTACAAACACCGGCAGTTCCATATCCTTGAGCCGCTTGTACGGCACCGTGATGTCCGCGCAATCCTTCTCCATGTACGGAATCACCGCGAAGCCGTTCTTCTTGAGCAGAGCGAGCGCCGCGTCGTCGAGTTTTATCTTATCCGTGAAATCCTTGAAGTTCGCCACCTGCGCCGTGTCGAGCGGCAGAGCGTACGGCTCGATCTTCGCTTCCGCCTTGTATTCCACGGGCTTGTAGTACGAGGCGAATTTCTCCTTGGGGTTCACGCCTTCCGACTCGCCGATTTTGATGGTCGTCAAATCCGCCTTTTGCTCCGCGCTCATTGCGGGGCCGATGGACGGAAGGATAAGAACGCCGAGGATTGCGAGAACCAATAACATCCTGTACATGGTCATTCCTCCAAAAACGGGATTGATGGCAATGTTTCATCACCTTAGACGCAATAGCGTAATAAAAGTTTCCGGAATATGCAAATTATCCGAAAGCGCCAAATAAATTGTACCAGGTACAATTTATTTCCATGCGTATCAAGGGGTTGCGGACGGTTTGCGAATTTATTAAAAATCCGCTTGACTAAACGGTTCCGGCGGGGTATACTTCGTCGGCTACACACCGCGCCCGGTGTCTGGTACCTGATGGGTCTGTGTGCCGGCGGACGGTGCGCCTTTGCTCTTTTGAGGGGGAAGCGTAGGAAAAAGTCGAAATATGTGTCGCAAAGTGTCGCATAATCCTGGCGAAAAAAGACTTAACCACTTGCTCGGCATACGGTTACGTTTGCGATACATGCCTGCGGAAAAGCCGCTTTATGCGGCATATTCCGCGTAAAATACGCGCAAAACATCGCGGAATGCGATGAATTCCGCCAATTTCTGTCCCAAAAGCGTGTTTTCCCCTTTCGTTCCCGTCTTTCTAAAAAAATTTCTTTATTTATTGACACGTCCGTCTTTTTGCGTAGAATCAATAGCCCATGATGGCGGAGAGAAAAATAGCGAGAGGGGCGCCGGCCGTCGTGGTCATTCCGGTGCGCTACGCATCCACGCGCCTGCCGGGCAAGCCCCTTCTCAAGGAAACTGGCAAATACCTCGTCCAGCACGCCTATGAAGCCGCGTCAAAGAGCGCCCGCGCTTCCCGCGTAATCGTCGCCACCGACGACAAGCGCATTTTCGAGGCCGTGCGCGAATTCGGCGGCGATGTCGTGATGACTTCGGACAAGCACCCCTCCGGCACCGACCGCATAGCGGAAGCCGTGCGCGATATCGACTGCGGCGTGGTCATCAACGTTCAGGGCGACGAGCCTGAACTTCCCGCGGCGTACATCGACCGGCTGATTGAGATGTTCGACAAGGACGCGGATTTGCAGATGGCGACGCTGGCGGTCGCGGTGAAGTACGACGACGAATCAATCAGCCCGAACGCCGTGAAGGTGGTCCTGAATGCGCGCGGAGAGGCGATGTATTTCTCTCGCGCCCCGATTCCCTACTACCGCGACGCCATGCCGTCGGGCGAGGCCGCGTTCCTGAAGCACCTGGGGATTTACGGCTACCGGAAAAAATTCCTGGGGCTTTTCGTGTCGTGGCCGCCGTCGAAACTTGAAAAGGCCGAGCGCCTTGAGCAATTGCGCGCGCTTGAGATGGGCGTGCGCATCCGCGTCGGCGTGGTTGAGGCGGACACGATAGGCATCGACACGCGCGAAGACTACGAGCGGTTTGTCAGGAAATACCTGAGCGGCGCGGACACTCGCCCGAAGACGGGCATCCAGATACGAGAGCCGAAATAAGAAATTGCGTTTATTGAACACAGGGGGATTTGTGGCAAAACATATATTCATCACCGGCGGCGTCGTTTCTTCCCTGGGGAAGGGGCTGACCAGCGCCTCGATTGGGCTGCTGCTTGAAAGCCGCGGCCTTAAGGTCAATATCCAGAAATTCGACCCGTACATCAACGTTGACCCGGGCACGATGAGCCCGTACCAGCACGGCGAGGTCTTCGTTACCGATGACGGCGCGGAGACCGACCTTGACCTCGGCCACTACGAGCGCTTCACCAACGCGCATCTCACCCGCGACTGCAGCGTTACGACCGGCCAGGTTTACGGCGAAGTCATCCGCAGGGAACGCCACGGCGACTTTCTCGGCAAGACCGTGCAGGTCGTCCCGCACATCACCGATGAGATAAAGAGCCGCATCAAGAAACTCGCGACGAAAGGCATCGACGTCGTCATAAGCGAAATCGGCGGGACGGTGGGCGACATCGAGGGCCTGCCTTTCCTCGAGGCGATCCGCCAGTTCGCGCTGGGGGAAGGACGCGAGAACGTGATGTTCATTCACCTCACGCTCATCCCCTGCCTCCGCGCCACTGGCGAAATCAAGACCAAGCCCACGCAGCACAGCGTCGGGAAACTGCGCGAAATCGGCATCCAGCCCGACATTTTGATATGCCGCACGGAGAAGCACCTCAGCAAGGATGTCCGGCAGAAGATTTCGCTCTTCTGCAGCGTGCCGATAGACTGCGTCGTCGAGGAAATGGACGCGGAATTCAGCATCTACGAAGTCCCCGTGATGCTCGCCAGGGAGAAAGTTGACGCGCTCGTGATAAAGCGCCTCGGGCTCAAGGCTGACGGCAAGGACCTTGAGCGGTGGAAGAAACTGCTCAACGTGCTCCGCAAGCCGCCGAAAACCGTGGAAGTCGCGCTCGTCGGGAAATACGTCGAGTTGTACGACTCCTATAAATCCGTGTACGAGGCGCTGACCCACGGCGGGCTTGCCCATCGCGCCAAAGTGATCGTCAGGCGCGTTCACGCGGAATCACTCGCGACAATGCGCGACGTGCGCAAGGCGCTTAAAGGAGTCGCGGGAATCGTCGTGCCCGGCGGCTTCGGCCACAGGGGCATCGAAGGGAAAGTCCTCGCAATCCGGCACGCGCGCGAAAAGAAAATCCCCTATCTCGGCCTGTGCCTGGGATTGCAGGTTGCGTGCGCCGAGTTCGCGCGAAATGTCTGCGGCATGAAAAACGCGAACAGCACGGAATTTGATAAGGACACGCCCTACCCCGTAATTACGCTGATGGACGAACAGGGCAACGTGGTGGACATGGGCGGGACAATGAGGCTGGGCGCCTATCCGTGCGTGCTCAAGAAAGGTTCCAGGGCGCACAAGGCATACCGCAGCCTGGACATCGCGGAACGCCACAGGCACCGCTACGAGTTCAACAACAAGTACAAGGAAGTTTTCGAGAGGAATGGCATGGTGTTCAGCGGCATGTCGCCGGACGGGAAACTGGTGGAACTGATTGAACTGAAGAACCACCCGTGGTTCGTCGGGACGCAGGCGCACCCGGAGTTCAAGTCGAAGCCCACGCGCCCGCACCCGCTGTTCGCCGGATTCATAAAGCACGCCCTGAAGTATGCGCGGGCACGCGAAAAATAAAACCGGGAAAGTTGATTCCTTTCGGGTGTTGCCGCCCGATGTGATCTTTTCTCTTTTGACGGGGGGACCAAATGCGCGCATTTATTGTTGCCTGTCTGGCGCTCCTTGCGCTGGCGGCCGGCTGCAAGTCGAAGCCCGCTCCGAGGCCCAAGCCGCACGACGTCGGCACGGACATCTCCGCGCCTTTCACCGATAACACCGTTTACCAGGTAAAGGCGGGCGAAACACTCAAGACCATCGCCCAAAATTATTACGGCGACGAAAACCGCTGGAAAAGCATCTACAACGCTAACCGCGAGCGGATGCGCAGCCCGGAAGACCTGCACGCCGGAATGGAAATCCTTCTCCCGCCGAAGGATCTCCCGGCGGACTATCCTTATACCGTCCAACCCGGCGACACGCTCTCGAAGATTGCGCTGGAGTGGTATGGTGACAAGGCCAAGGCAAGGATAATTGCGGAGTACAACGGCCTGAAGGATCCCGACGCAATAAATCCGGGGCAGACACTACGCATCCCGACGATAAAGTAATCCGGATCTGCTAATCCGACCTGTCCGACGCGTCCGACAGGATCGCATTGATGAGGCCCTCGGCTGTGTGCTCTCTCGCCTCGATGTTCGGCGGCAGCGCGATTTCGCGCAGCGTGGCGCTGGTTTGCGGGCCGATGCTTGCAATGCGGGTTTTCGCGGCCATGACGCGCAACTGCTCAGCGCTGAAACATGAAGCGAAATTTCGCGCGGTCGATGAACTGGTGAAGGTGATGTACGCCGCCTGCCCGGTCTTCAGCAATTCCTCGTATATCAGCGCCGCCGCGGAATTATCAATGCCTTTGGCCGTGCGATAGACCGCTACTTCGGTCGCGCAGCCGCCCAGTGCCCGCAGGGAGTCCGGCAGTTCAGGCGGCGCGACGTCGGCGCGCGGAAGGAGAAAACACTTCGCCCTCACTCCGCCGCTCTTCTCCAGCGCGAAAACGATTTCTTTCGACGTGTACTCTTCCGGTTGGCAATCGACTTTGAGATGGTATCCAGCCAGGCGCTGCGCGGTTGCCGGGCCGATAGCGCAGAGGCGTAAGCCGTGCAGGGCGCGCGCGTCGCGCCCGAGAACGAGCATCCGCTCCATGAACGCCTCGACGCCGTTCACGCTGGTGAAGATTATCCAGTCGAAGCGCCGCAGGTTTTCGATGGCGTCATCCACGGGCCGCCAGTCTTCGAGCGGCAGGATTTTGATGGCCGGCATCAAGACCGCTTCAGCGCCGAGTTGCGTGAGTCTTTTAATCATCTCCTCCGCCTGCCCGGCCGCGCGAGTAACGACTATCTTCTTGCCGAAGAGCGGCAGTCTCTCGAACCAGTTCAACTTCTCGCGCAGGTTCACCACTTCGCCGAAGATTGACATGGCGGGCGGCGCGATTTCCGCTTTCGCCGCGAGAGAAGCGATTGATGAGACCGTGCCGACGATTGTTTTCTGGCAGGACAACGTTCCCGCCTGAATGACTGCGGTGGGCGTGTCCGGCGGCATGCCGCCTTTCATCAGGCTGTCCGCGATTTCGGCGAGAAGTTTCACGCCCATGTACACGGCGACTGTCCCGCCGACTGAGGCGATCTTGGCCCAGTCAACCGCGCTTTCAGTTTTGGCGGGGTCTTCGTGGCCGGTGGCGATTGTAAGGGTGGATGAAATTTGCCGGTGTGTAACGGGGATGCCTGCGTAGGCGGCCGCGGCGATGACAGCGGTTACGCCCGGAACGACCTCGAAGTCGATTCCGGCCTCGGCCAGCGCGAGCGCCTCCTCGCCTCCCCTGCCGAAGAGATAAGGGTCGCCGCCCTTCAAACGCACGACCGTCTTGCCTTTTTTTGCGTGCTCAATAAGAAGCCGGTTTATCTCTTCCTGCTCAAGCGCCGCGCGGTCTGGGGCTTTGCCGGCCCAGACAAGTTCGCAGGTCTTCTTTCGATTTTGCAGCAGGGCGGGATTTGCGAGGCGGTCAAATAGAATGACGTCCGCCTGCGCGATGCACTCGGCGCCCTTGACCGTTATGAGGCCGGGATCGCCCGGCCCGGCCCCGACGAGATATACTTTGCCCTGCGCCATGTGCCTTCCTTCGAATCTCTACTGTACAGTGGACTTGATGTTTCCCTTATGCACGCGCGTCTCGATTTCATCGCCCGCACTCACGTCCGCGGCGTTTTTGAGGGCCTTGCCGTTCTTTGTCGTCACGCTGTAGCCGCGCGAGAGGACTTTCAGCGGGCTTAAGTTATCGAGCCGCCCGGCAACGCCCGCGAGTTTTTCCTTGGTCGCGGAGACCGCCGCCGTCGCCGCGGAAAAAATCCTGGCGGAAATATCGTCGAGCCTCTGCTCCTCCCTTCGCACTCTTTCCAGAGGCTGCCGGAACGCGTACGACCGCGCGAACGCGTCCAGTTGCCGGCGCGCAAGCAACAGCCGGTTGCGGACGGCGTTGACCAGCGCGGAGCGCCGAACTTCAAGCGTTGCGAGCAATTGGTCCTTTCGCGGGACGACCTTCTCCCCCGCCTCGCTTGGAGTCAGCGCGCGAAGGTCCGCCACGAAATCCGCGATCGTAAAATCTATTTCGTGCCCCACCGCTGAAATCACCGGTATTTCGGAGGCGTAGATGGCGCGCGCTACAATTTCCTCGTTGAACGCCCAGAGGTCTTCGAGGCTTCCGCCGCCGCGCCCGACGATCATCACGTCTATCTCGGTCTTGGGCGCGCCCATCAGTCGGCCCGCGTTGAGGAGATTCAGGTCGCGGATGGCCGCGGAGATTTCCTCGCGCGCGCCGTCGCCCTGAACGCGCACCGGCGCGAGAACAATCTCCACGCCGGGGAAGCGGCGTCCGATGACGTTGCGCATGTCCTGAATGGCCGCGCCCGTCGGCGATGTTACAATGCCGATGCGCCGGGGCAGAAACGGAATCGGCCTTTTACGCGCCAGGTCGAACAGCCCCTCCTTCTGGAGTTTTTCCTTGAGTTGCAGGAAGGCGAGTTGCAGCGCGCCGACTCCTTCCGGTTCGATTTTGTCGATGACTATCTGGTAATTGCCGCGCGGCTCGTAGACTGTTACGCTGCCCCTGACAATCGCCTTGAGGCCGTCTTCGATTTTGAACTTCACGCGGTCCAGCGTGCTGCGCCAGATGACGCCGGCAATCTGCGCGCCGGGGTCTTTCAGCGTGAGGTAGCAGTGGCCGCTTGAAGGGATGCGGACGTTGGAGAGTTCGCCGGCGATCCAGACGCTTTTGAACTCGCCCTCGAGCATGAACTTGATGTTCGCGGTCAGTTCCGAGACGGTGAGGATTTTCTTCCGGTCCTCACGCAAACGGTCCAGCAGATTTGACTGTTCTTCAGACATGGAAGACGGCGAAAAATTTTAAGGGTTCCGGTAATTGGAATGTTTGTAGCAAAAAACGCGGCTCAACGCAAAGCAAAATCCTCATAAGACAGCGGCCGCTTCTCAATTGCGCAACTTCGCGGCGTGGCCGAGGGATTTGACGGCGCATGGCAATTTACTCCGTTATGCACCGAAAAAACTTGAATTACGTTCCGGAAGGATTATACTTACAGCATAACCGCATTGGGGGAATGACATGACCGTACGCAAAAGATTATTCTCGTACCTGCCTTTGGGCCTGTTGTGTGTTATTGCATTTTCGCATGTTGCTGTTGCGGAAGGCATTGAGGCCATCACCGCGCCCAGCCAGGACGTGACCCTTTCCTTTGTGCGCCCCGGCCATGTGGGCGAAATCCCGGTGAAGGAAGGCGACAGCGTGGAAGCGGGACAGGTGCTCATGCAACAGGATAATGAGGCCGAACTCCTGCAACTCGAGCAGATGAAAGCCCAGGCGGACAACGATACCCGCGTGAGGGCGGCCCAGGCTGAACTGGAGCAGAAGAATCTTTACCTCAAGAGGCTTCAGGAGGCCGCCGGACGCGGGGCCGCCACGGAGATGGAAGTGGAATTGGCGAAGTTGGACGTGGTGATCGCGGAACTGACGCTTGAGTTGGCGAACTTCGGCCACGAGCAGGATAACAAGAAATACCAGGAGATGAAGGCAGAGATCGACAGGATGCAACTGAAAAGTCCGATAAGCGGCAAGGTCGAACAGATATTCGTGCATAAGGGCGAATCGGCCGATGCGGGGCAAAAGGCAGTTCGCGTCGTCAAGACCGACACGCTCTGGATTAATGTGCCAGTTTCCCTGGCTGAGGCCGAAAAACTGAAACTCGGGCAGGTGGCCAAGGTCGAGTTCCCCGGAGAGGAAGGCAAACCGGTTGACGGGAAAATCATATATATCGCTGCAGTGGCCGATGCGGCAAGCAACACGCTGACCGTGCGCGCGGAAGTTCCCAACACTGAAGGCCGCCCGGCCGGCGAACACGTGAAAATCAGTTTTACCGCGCAGGAAACAACCGCTCCCACCCCGGAGGGCGGAACGAGCGTACCGCAAGAGTCCGGCGCCGAACAAGCGCCACCGAACCAACCATAAGGAGCAACTGATGGCAGAGAAGAACAAACCGGAAGTACCGGCGGAAAAGTCCGGCACAGGGCAGCAGCCGGAGCAGACGCAGATTCGCGTCCGTTTTGACGAACGCAACATGAAGACCTGTTACGCCAACGGTTTTCGCACCAACAGCACGCCGGAAGAAGTGATAGTCGATTTTGGGCTGAACTTGATGTCGCCCACGCCGGGACAGCAAAATCAGCCTGAGATGATTTTTGACGTGACTGAGCGGGTTATCATGAATTATCCCTCTGCAAAGCGTCTTGCGATAACACTAAGCCAGTTGATTCGCCGCCACGAGGAACAATACGGCGAGGTCGTGCTTGAAACGCCCACGCGCGCGAAAAAATAACAGGCGCACAATAAAAGATGGAGCACGGGTCAATTTCTCGAGAACCTGAGAGAGAAGAAAGACCGGCAATAACCGATCTGGTTGAAAGACTCAGCCACTTCGACGGCCCGCCTGAACAGTTCCTGTTCAACCTCCTTGCCGTTCAATGCTATATTACCGGGGCGGAGGGCGGCGCGATTCTGAGAATCGGCCAGGGCGGGCAACCCGAGGTCATAGCAGTCTATCCGGCGCTGGGAAAAGGCGGGACCGCGCCGGTGTGGCTGGCGCAGTCGGTGGAATCTTCACTCCAGGTATTCAACACCGGCGCGACGGCCATCGCGCCCTTGCACGGGCCGGACTCACTTTACGGCCAGCCCGCGACACGCCATATCGTTCTTATCCCGCTCCGCGCAGGCGGCGGCATCCGAGGCGTGTCGGCATTCGTCGTTAAGGCCGGCGACGATGCCGCCTTGCTGGCGAGCCGGGAACGGCTGGAACTGACCGCCAGCCTTCTCACCTTCTATGAAATGCGCCTGACCCTTCAGCAGCGTCAGTTCGACCTCAACAGGCTCAAGACCGCGATGGAGACGCTGTCTGCCGCCAACGAGCGCGACCGCTTTGCCAGCGTGGCAATGACGCTGTGCAACGAGGTCGCCGCCCGATGGCAGTGCGAGCGCGTGAGCCTCGGCTTCCTCAAGGGGCGGTACGTGCAGATGCGCGCGATGAGCCACACCGAGAAGATTAACCGGAAGATGAAACTCATCCAGGATATCGAATCTGCAATGGAAGAATGCATCGACCAGGATGTGGAGATTCTTCACCCGGCCCCCGCCGACGCGACATACATCAGCCGCGCGGCCGCAGATCTTTCGAAGCGCCACGGCCCCATGGCAGTCCTGAGCCTGCCGTTGCGCAAAGGCGAGGAGCCAATCGCGGTATTGACCGTTGAGCGGCCTCTCGATAATCCGTTTACCGTCGAGGAGATTGAAGCGCTGCGCCTGACCTGCGACCTTGCCGTGCCGCGTGTTGCGAACCTTTATGAGCAGGACCGCTGGCTCGGCGCAAAGGCGGCGGCAGGCACAAGGAAATTGCTGGCGGCGGCGGTGGGCACCAAACACACGTGGATAAAGATCCTTGCGGTTGCAATCCTTGCGGCAGTGCTGTTCATCACTCTGGCGCAGACCGATTACACGGCAAACGCGCCCTTTGTGCTCGAGGCCACCGAGCAGCAGGTCGTGCCGGCGCCGTTCGATGGATATATTAAGACCGTCAACGTTGACCCCGGCGACATGGTGGAAGGCAGGAAGACGGACTCCGCCACGGGAGGCGACGGGACGATCTTGGCCACGCTGGATGCGGCCGAACTTGAACTGCAGCTTGCCGCGGTGAAAGCCGACCATGCCAGTTATCTCAAGCAGCGCGACGCGGCCATGCGTGACGGCAAGACGGCGGACGCGCAAATCGCCCAGGCCAATGCCGACAAAGTCGCCGCGCAAATGGACCTGCTCAAACAACGCATAGCGCAGGCGAATATTAAGTCGGCCATAAGCGGCCGCGTGATTGCCGGCGACCTTAAGAAACAGATTGGCGCGCCGGTCAAAACAGGCGATATTCTGTTTGAGGTCGCGCCGATAGAATCGCTCCGGGCGGAAATCAGCGTGTCGGAGGACCAGATTGCGGATGTGCGCATAGGCCAGAAGGGCGAACTGGCCACTGCATCCTATCCGGCGCAGCGGATTGAATTCGTCGTCGAGCGCATAAACCCTGTCGCCGAAGTGGTGAACCAGAAAAACGTGTTCAAGGTTCGGGTGCGCCTCTTGAACACGTATCAGTGGATGCGTCCCGGAATGGAAGGAGAGGCGAAGATTACTATTGACCGGCGCAGTTACGCGTGGATATGGACTCGCCGGCTGGTTAATTGGCTGCGCATGAAGTTATGGCTGTGATAGAGGTTCAACGTGCCGGTAGACCGCCCGACTTTCAGCGAATCCTGGTATCGCGTGGTTACGTTACGGCCACGGCTGCGGTCCACTGTGCAGGTTTACCGGCAGCATTTCCGCGGGCAGATGTGGCACGTCCTGCACGATCCATCCAGCAATCAATTCTTCCGGCTTAACGAGGGCGCTTATCGCTTCGTGGGCATGCTCGACGGGCGAAGGATGGTGGCGGAGGTATGGCGCATCTGCAACGAGCAGATGGGCGATGAAGCGCCGACGCAGGGCGAGGTCATCCAGTTACTCGGACAACTCTACACTTCAAACCTCCTCCAGGCCGAACTGCCGCCCGACGCAGAGAGCCTCTTCAACCGCTATCACAAGAGAGTTACCCGCGAGGTGCAGGGCTATCTTATGAACCTCCTGTTCATACGCATTCCCCTGTTTGATCCGGACCATTTCCTCAACCGCTGGGTCAGCGTCTTCGGAAGGCTGTTCACGTGGGTCGGGCTTGCTTTCTGGCTGGCCCTCGTCTGTGCGGGCCTCTATTCCATCGCCGGCCGCTTCGCGGAACTTGCCGACCAGGCGTCCAATGTCCTGAACCCCGATAATCTTTTTCTGCTGTACCTGAGTTTTGTGGCGGTGAAGGCTTTCCACGAATTCGGGCATGCGTTCGCGCTGAAAGCGTTCGGCCGGAAAACCGGCACGGGGGGCGAGGTTCATGTCATGGGCATAATGTTCCTCGTCTTCACCCCGGTCGCCTACATGGACGCTTCAGGCGCCTGGGCGCTAAGGCAGAAGTGGCACCGGGCGGTCGTGGGGGCAGCGGGAATATTCGTGGAAATCGCCATTGCCGCAGTCGCAGCCATGGTATGGGTCAATACGTCGTCTGGCACGACGGTGCACGCCATCGCCTACAACGTGATGTTCATCGCCAGCGTCTCAACGGTGCTTTTCAACGGCAACCCCCTGTTGAGATACGACGGTTATTACATCCTTTCCGACCTGCTGGAAATCCCGAACCTTGCTCAACGTTCCAAAGACTACATCTATTATCTTGTCAGGAAATATATATGGCGCGTGAAGGTGGTGCGTAATCCGGCGAACACGGGCGGGGAAAAGCGCTGGATGGTGTTTTACGCAATCGCATCGATGATTTACCGCGTGGTCGTGTGCGTGGCAATCCTGCTGTTCGTGGCCGACAAACTTTTCGTCCTCGGAGCGATCCTTGCGATTGCCGCGGTAATCGCGTGGGTGTGCGTTCCTATCGTCAAGTTTGTGCGTTACCTTGCCACAAGCGGCGAACTAGAGCGTGTTCGAGGACGGGCGGCGCTCTCAACAGTTGTTACGGTGGCTGTCATTATCGCGTTCGTCGGGCTGATTCGCGCCCCCGACCGTACGCGCGCCGAGGGCGTGGTGGAGCCGGAAAACCTGGCGGTTATCCACATGGAGGTTGATGGTTTCATCAGCGACGTCCTCCCGTCCGGTACGTACGTTACTCCCGGAACTCCCGGAGAACAGCCGTTAATCCGGGCAAACAATGCGGAACTCGCCTCCCAAAAAGCGGCGCTGGTTGCCGAACGCTCGCGCCTTGAAGCGCTGAAATCGAAGGCGCTGACCACGGAGGTCGCCGAAGCGGAAATTTACGCCGAGCAAATCAAAGCGCTCGACGCGCAGATAAAACGCAAGGATGATGAGCTGGCGTCGCTTGACCTGAGCGCGCCGTTTGCCGGCACGTGGATTTCGCCCGAAATCCGCAAAGCCAAAGGCGCGTATTTTCATCGAGGCGATACCGTGGGCCTCGTGGCAAGCCTCGACCACGTCATAATCCGCGTAACGGCGGGCCAGAATGTCGCGGCTATGCTCATATCCGAAGCACGCGGGCAGGTGGAAATCCGCGTGCAGGGTCGTCCTGATCTCATGCTCACCGGCACTATCATCAAGATTCTGCCGGCGGGTCAGGAGAATTTGCCTTCCGCCGCTCTCGGTTATGCGGCGGGTGGCTCAGTCCAGACCACGCCACAGGATCAGCGCGGCACCAAGGCCGCGGAGCGGTTCTTTGAAATACGCATAGCGCCGTCCGAAGGTTCAAATGTGCGCCTGCTCAGCGGTCAGCGCGTGATGGTACGGTTCGACATGCCGGCAAAACCGCTTGCTGTTCAATGGTGGCGGTCCCTGCTCCAACTGATTCAACGGAGGTTCCATACCTGAAGTGGCAACCCTGCCAAGCAGAACGTGGCGCATGCTGGCCGCCAGGACAGTCTCAAAAGAACTGCCCCGCGGGCTGGACGCCGCATGGGACGCGGCAATCGGCCTGGGACGGCGGCTTGTGCCGTTGCGGCAGCGTTTCCTGCGCCGCGCCGAAGAGGCGCTCAAACTGGAAAAGGATTTCGGGGACATGAGCGAGGCGCGCCTGCGTGAATCGGCGATGGAGATGCGAGATATTTTCCGTCGCGGGCGCGATACGAGAGAGGACCTCATTCGCGCCTTCGCCATCGTGCGTGAAGTCGCGTTCCGGCAAATAGGCGAAAGGCCGTTTCTTGTTCAGGTCGCCGGGGCGTTCGCGCTGGAGGCGGGTTGCGTCACGGAAATGGCGACCGGCGAAGGCAAGACGCTCACGGCCACGATGCCGGCGACGATCGCGGGCTGGCGGGGGATGGGTTGCCACGTAATAACGGTCAACGACTACCTGGCGAAACGCGACGGGGAATGGATGGCAAGAATTTACCGGTTTTGCGGCTTGAGTGCGGCGCATATTGAACAGACAACTGTTCCCGCGGAGCGGCGCAAGGCTTATGCGGCGGACATAACGTACTGCACAAACAAGGAGGTTACCGCCGATTTCCTCCGCGACAGGCTGGCCTTGGGACGCCTTCGCGGCCTGCCATCCGCGCTGCTCGCAAAGATTGCCGAGGGGTCGGGCAGCGGCACGGACCGGATCGTGCAGCGAGGCCTGAATTATGCCATAGTTGACGAGGCTGATTCCGTCCTGATCGACGAAGCCGTCACGCCGCTCATCATTTCGGGCGACGCGCCTAATCTGGAGCAGGTGGAAGCGTTCAGGCAGGCAGCGGCGTTAAGCGACAAACTTGCTCCTGACCGCGACTACCGCGTTAATCAGCGTTACCACGAGGTCGAGTTAACGCCGGAAGGCAAGGAACGTCTGGCTGAGATGGCTGAGCCGCTCGGCGGCATCTGGCACGGAACGCGCCGCAGCGAGGAACTTGTCATCCAAGCGCTGACCGCGCGGGAAATATATCTGCTCGACAAGCAATACGTCCTCAAGGACGGAAAGGTAGTAATAGTCGACGAATTCACCGGCCGCCTCATGCCGGACCGCACCTGGCGCGACGGACTCCACCAGGCAGTCGAAGCAAAGGAGGACATCGAGGTTAATCCCCCCAAGGACACGTACGCCCGCATAAGTTTCCAACGTTTCTTCCGGTTATACAAGCGGCTGAGCGGTATGACCGGCACAGCGCAGGAAGGCTGGCGCGAATTCTGGCAGATATACCACATGCCCGTGGTGGTTATCCCCACAAACCGTCCCTGCATCCGCAAGCACCTGGCCGACAGCATTCATGCCACTGCTCAGGCAAAGTGGCAGGCAATAGTAAGAGAGATTCTCCGCATTCACAACTCCGGGCGCCCCGTTCTCGTGGGGACGCGCAGCGTCCGCGCCAGCGAACACCTGAGCGGCCTGCTTACTGCGGAGGGCCTTGAACACCAGGTCTTGAACGCAGTCCGCCACGCGGAGGAAGCGCAGATAGTCGCGGCGGCCGGCACGGCGGGGAAGATTACGGTCGCGACAAACATGGCCGGCCGCGGCACGGACATAAAACTGGGGCAAGGCGTCGCCGAACTCGGCGGACTGCATGTGCTTGCCACGGAACGGCATGAGGCAGGGAGAATCGACCGGCAGTTGTTCGGCCGCTCCGCGCGTCAGGGCGATCCCGGAAGCGCCCAGGCATTTGTCAGCCTGGAAGATGAACTTGTGACTCGTCATACGCCACATCTCTCGGCGGCATTGAGGCGACGATATGGGACCGCCGAGAACGAAATAACATCTGCAATCTCGCACCGCCTTTTTAACATCGCGCAGCGAAAGGCGGAACGGATGGCGCTTCGCCAAAGAAAAAGTGTCCTGCGTACCGATGATTGGTTGGACGAGTATCTTGGTTTTGCGGGAAGTGAGCGTTGAGTATTTGCTTTCCGGGACCAGATTCTCACGTATAGCAGAATCCAGTATCAATCCCGATTTTTGTGAGTGGCGATACCATGAAACGATTTGAATGCAAACCGGTGTTTAATTGTGTGGCTATGGCATCCTACGTTGTTTTTGCCGTGGCGGTCGTGGTTGCGTTGTCAGGCTGCGTTTCCCCCGGGCCGGAAAATCAAAGCCTTGCCGGTCGCTACCGGCATGTCCTCGTGGAGCGCGGCCCGCAGTTGCGCGCTTCCGAAAAAACCGTGGAGTATCTGCGGCCTAATTCTACCGCGCCCTTGCCGGAACTTAAGGTCGAGAAAGACCCGAAAACCGGCAGGCAGATAATTCAACTTAGCCTTGAAGAAGCATTGATGCGCACCCTGACCAACAACCTTGATATACAGGTTCAGACCTATGAAACCGCCAAAGCCCGGCAAAGACTGATTCAGGAAGCCGCGGAGTTCGATTATACCGCCTTTGGCGCCGCTTCGTATGCCAAGCAGCGACACATTGTCGACAGCAACCAGGGCGGCGGCAACATTGAACAGAATAAGTTTGAAGCGGGCGTCAAGCAGAAATTCAGCACCGGCGCGCAGTGGTCGCTTAAGCGCACATGGATGAGAACGTCGGAGGATCTTACGACGCAACTTTTTAGACCCTTTTACGAATCCACTGTGGGGTTTGAGATAATCCAGCCGCTTCTTCGCGATGCCGGTGTTAAACTGAACTTGTCGGGTCTGCGAATCGCAAAACTGAACGAGGACATCAGTGTGGCTGTCTTCCGTCAGACGGTAGAGGAAACAGTGAGAAATGCCATGGCCATATACTGGGTGCTCGTGCAAGCCCACAAGGAAGTGGATATTCAGCAGAGGCTGCTCGACAAGACGGTTGAAACAGTTGACAGGCTCAAAGCCCGCAAAGACCTTGACGCCACGTCAGTGGAAATCAAACAGGCCGAGGCGGCACTCGAGTCCCGCAAAGCCACGTTGATCGCCGCGACAAAATTCGCTTGTGATGTGCAGGACAAGTTGACGAAACTTCTGTCAGACAAGCAGGTGAATTTGTTGGATGATTTCGAGATTCAGCCGGTGACCCAACCTGAAACGGCCAGCATTAAGTTTGTCCCCGAGGAGCAACTGATGCTTGCCTTGCAGAACAATTCGCGGCTTGAACAGGCAAGATTGGCGGTCGATATCTCGGACATAAACGTTTTCATTGCAACCCGGCAAACGCTGCCGAGACTGGATTTGACGGCTTCCGCGGGGTTGCAAGGATTGGCAAAACATCTTTATGACACCGAGGACGCGTTTTACACGGGCAATCACCCTGATTACGGCGCGGGGCTCTCGTTTGAATACCCGATTGGCAATCGGAAGAGCCTGGCCGAGAAGCGCATCAGCCGCCTGGAGAGAGAGCGGACGATTGCTTCAATGGAAAACGTCACCGACGATATAGCCGTCCAGATAAAGGAAAGAATTGCCGAGGTCAATTCCAGCCTCCTCCAGATGGAGGCGCAGCATGCGGCCGTCGAGGCGGCGCGCGTACAACTGCAGGCGCTCGAAGATAGCGAAAAAGTCCGCGGGAAAATGTCGCCCGAGTTCCTTCTGGTGAAATTGCAGGCGCAAGAATCGCTGGCCGATGCGGAGCGCGGGGAATCTCAGGCCATCACGGACTACAATATCGCGATTGCTGACCTTGCCGTCGCAACAGGGACCGTGCTTGAGATGCCGAAAGTGAGATCGTCAATTCCTGTAATCTCGCAAAGTGGAGCAGCAAACCACGATACTTTGGGAGAGACAAAGGGAGACGCGTCGGCGAAGTAATAGAGCGGCCGTTCCGGGGCGGGGGTTGTGCCGGAACGGCCGTGTTGTTTTTGCGCCGGGCATTAGAGTATTTTGACGACGAAGGGGTCCA
>Ga0315288_10000537_pt1 | contig 47755 bp, 41 predicted proteins | sample YL17G11_20_MG_FD_203454 | JGI IMG/M metagenome (GOLD analysis project Ga0315288, IMG submission 203454) | Sediment microbial communities from Yellowstone Lake, YNP, Wyoming, USA - YL17G11_20 | ecosystem: Environmental > Aquatic > Freshwater > Lake > Sediment | place: USA: Wyoming | collected... | reverse complement strand
AACATACCACGTCCGCAGCCCGCGTGGCACAACTTGGTGCGACGAGGCATTGGACGCAACCGGCTTGGAGCGGGCTTAAAAGCCGACACCGCACTCGCTTGTTCCGGCGGCTGACGGCTGACGGCCGGAGGCGCCTGCTGCCTCCCGCACACTGCCTCCTGCCTCCTGCCTCCTGCCTCCTGCCTACCGCCTACGGTGGTGGTATGCTAAAGACACCGTGGGCATGATCGCACTGCTGGTCGTGGTGTTGTTTCCCCAGGTGGCTGCGCCTGCCGCCCAGAATGCGGGTCCTCCGCTTCGGGAGCAGGAGCTGCTTTTCATGGTCCGCTCCAGGACGATGTTTACCGCAGACCAGGTCGTGGAGCTAATCCAGACGCGCGGTATCGGGTTCCGGCTGACCGACGCCACGCGCAAGGCCCTGAAGAAAGAAGGCGCCGGGGCGGCCGTGATGGCGGCGGTGGAAAAGGCCGCTGATCGTTTGAAACGCTTGAGCAGCGCCGAGGAAGCCAAGGCCGCCGCGGCCGCCGCGCCGAAACCCGTTCCCCCGCCTCCGCCGCTCGATGACGCTGGCCAGAAAAAGCTCCTGGAGCAGGTCCGGGCCAACGCGCTTCAATATACCGACAAGCTGCCCAACTTCCTCTGCCTGCAGGTGACGCGGCGCTTCGTCGATCCGGCCGGCACCGGGAGCTTCCAGCCGTACGACGTGATTCAGGCCCGGCTGGCTTACTACGAGCACAAGGAAAGCTACCAGGTGGTGCAGGTCAACGAGCAGATGACCAACCGCAGCTATGATTCCTTGGGGGGGGCCTCCTCCACCGGCGAATTCGGAACCTTCTTGAACTACCTGTTCCGCCCGGAGACCCGGACGTACTTCCACTGGGTCGGGCCGGCTTCGCTGGGCGACCGCCCGGTGTACGCCTGGGATTACGAAGTGCCGACCGTATACTCCCAATGGCACCTGATCTGGGAGCCGCGCAAGCCCGCGGAACAAAGCATTATCTCCGGTTACAGCGGGCGCGTCATCGTGGACGCCGAAAAGGAGCAGGTCCTGCGGTTGTGGATGCAGGCGGATGACATTCCGGCGGGTTTCCCCATCCGCCGGGCGCTCACCACGCTGGATTACGGCTACGCGAAAATCGCCGGCCAGCCCTTCCTGTTGCCGGTGCGGGCGGTGGTGGAGATGAAGGAATCGCGAACGGCCACGCGCAACGAGATTTCGTTCCGCCAGTACCAGCGGTTCTCGGCCGAAGCCAAGCTGGTGTTCGAGGAGACGCCGCCGGAGGAGCCACCGCCTCCGCAGTTGCAGCCCGCCAAGCCACCGGCGCAGCCTGCCAGCAAGCAGCCCAAACGGCAAAAGCCATGAGTGTAGCGGCGGTCCCGCTTGGCGGGACCGCCGCTACAAGCCCGCCCCGGGGTCAGCGGGCGGGGGTGACGCGGCGTCCTTCGGTGTCGTACTCCTCGACCGGGCCATACTTGCGGAGCAGATCCCGGATCTTGGCGCCGTCGCCGACCACCACCACCTGCAAGTTATCGAAGGGCACGTATTTCCGCGCCACCCCTTGCACGTCGGCGGCGGTCACGGCCATGATCTTCTCTGGGTAGGTGTCCCAGTAATCGTCCGGCAGGCCGTGCTCGCGCAGCGCCAGGATCTGGCCCAGCACGGTGTTCTGGTTCTCCAGCGAGAGGGCGAAATTGGCCACCAGGGCGCGCTTGGCATTCTCCAGCTCATCTTTGGGCACCGGCTTGTCACGGATGGTCCGGAACTCGTTGAGAAACTCGTCCAGGGCCGGGCCGGTCACCTCGGTGCGCACCGACGAGGAGGCCGTGAAGTGGTTCAGGTACTTCAGCGCCATGAACGAGCTGCCGACGCCGTAGGTAAAGCCTTTGTCCTCCCGGATGTTGCGGAAAAGGCGCGCGGCGGGCCCCTGGCCCAGCACCCGGTTCATCACCATGCAGGCCGGATAGTCGGGACTGAGCCGGTCAATGGCCCGGTTGGCAAGCACCAGGTAGCTTTGCACCGAGTCCGGCCGGTTGATCAGATAAATCTTCTTTTCGGCAATGGGCGGGTCCAGCGGCAGTTTCGGTTGCGGGCCGGATGTTCCCTGCCAGGCGCCGAGGTGCTTCTCCAGTTTGGCGACGATGGCCTCCGGCGTGACATCTCCGGTGACGCCCAGCACCGCGCCTCCGGGACGGTAATGCGCCTTGTAGAACTCGACCAGGTCCTGGCGGGCCAGCTTTTTCAGCGATTCGGGCGCAGGCTCGGTGATGGAGCGAACGTCGGCCGGGTAAAGCACCCGGAAGAGCCGCTCGTTGCCGAGAAACGCCGGCTGCGAACGTTGCTGCTCGAGCGACGCCAAGGTCCGCGCTTTCCACCTCTCCAGTTCATCCTGTGGAAACGCCGGGGTCAACAGGACGTCGGCGACCAGGGCCAGGAGTTGGTCGAGATTCTCGACCAGCGTGGAGGCGCGCACGTTGGTCACACCGGTGCCGGAAACCGGACTGATGGAGAGTGAGGCGCCCAGCGAGGACAGCGCTTCGGCGATCTGGCGCGAGTTGCGCGTGGCCGTGCCCTCGGCCAGCATAGTGGCCGTGGCGTTGGCCACCCCCGGGAGTCCCTTGGGGTCATTCAGCGGGGACGCGGGCAGCACCAGGTCGAACGAGACGCTGGGGATGCGGTGGTTCTCCAGCACCAGCACCCGCAACCCGTTTTTCAACTTGCGCTCGACGGGCCGCGGCATTTTTACGCGCAGCACCTCGGTGGACACGGGAGCCAGGTTCTTCGGCGCCACGCCCTTCATCGAATCCTGGCGCGCGGCGCCCTCCGGCTCCTGCGCCGCCGCGGAGTGCGCTCCGGCGAGCAGCAGCAAGGCGGCCAGCGCCGCCACGCAACTCGTCATTAACCGTCTCATGCCTTTACCTCCCTGAAATCCCCCCAGCCTTCAAGTGAACGTGGACCGCTTCAATCGGCGGCTTTCTTCGCCGCTCCGCCCCCGGCGGGCAGCGTATGGATGACGATCCGGTTGGCCGGCGCCAGGTATTTCTGGGCGACGCGCCGCATGTCGGCGGCGGTCACCGCCAGCCGCTTTTCGGTTTCGGTGTTGATGCGTCCGGGATCGTCGAAATAGACGGCGTCGATCCCCAGTTGCATGGCCAGGCCCAGCGAGCTTTCGCGCGTCTGCACCTGCCTGCGCCGGACGCCGCTGCGCGCCCGCTGCAGCTCTTCGTCGGTCACCGCTTCGTTGCGCACCTTCTCCACTTCTTCGTAGATCAGCGCCTCGACTTCCTGGGGCGTCTTGCCGGGGCGGACCACCGCGGTGATCCGGAAGAGCCCCGGACCGCGGGTCTCACCGGCGCCGGCGAAGATGCTGACCACCGCTTCCTTTTCCCTGACCAGCTTCTGATACAGGCGCGAGGAGTTTCCCACGCCCCCCGGACCCCCTCCGCCGCGCCGCTGCCGCTGGCCGGAGGCAAAGCGGCCCCCGAAGCCCCCGCCGCCGCCCAGGATGCCGCCCAGCATGCTCAGGGCGCGGCTGTCGGCGGTGTTGCCCGGCGGGATCTTGTAGGCGATGTCCATGCGGGTCAGGCGCGCCAGCTTGTCCTCCAGCATCGCCCGCTTCTCCGCGGTCTGCGGCGGCTCGGTCATATCGACCGGAGGCGGCGGCGCCTGCCGGGGAATGTCGCCGAAGTATTTCTTCACCCGCGCCAGGGCGTCGGCCGTGTTCAGGTCGCCGGCCAGCGTCAGCACCGCGTTGTTCGGGGCGTAGTAGGTCTTGAAGAAGGCCTTCACATCCTCCACCGTCGCGGCATTCAGGTCGGCCATGGAACCGATGGTCGAGTGTTTGTAAGCGAAGTTCTCGTAGGCCAGCTCCAGCATCTTCTCCGCGGTCTGGCCATAGGCTACGTTATCGACCCCCAGCCGCCGCTCCTCCTGCACCGCATTCCGCTGGTTGTCGAGGTTCTCCTTGGTGATGGCCAGCGAGCGCATGCGGTCGGATTCCAGGAAAAGCCCCAGGTCGAGCTGGTTCTTCGGCAGCGTCTCGTAATAGTTGGTGCGGTCGGGACTGGTGGAGCCGTTCATGTTGCCGCCGTTGTTGTAGATCAGGAAGAAATGCTCGCCGGGCCCCACCCTCTCGGAGCCCTTGAACATCATGTGCTCGAACAGGTGAGCGAAGCCGGTGCGCCCCGGCCGCTCGTCGCGCGCACCCACGTTGTAGGTGACGGCGATCGAGAAGACCGGCGCGTAGTGGTCTTCGGCGATGATCACCCGCAGGCCGTTGGGCAGGCGCGTGTCGGTAAACTTCACCGGCGCGATGTTCGGCGGCGCCGCGGCCAGCAGGCAGAGCAGCAACAGCGCCAGGACGGCAACGGAAGCGGCTTTCTTCATGAGACCTCCGAAATGGGAAACTGGGGCACCAAGCGCGCCACTCTAACAACTCCCCGCGGCCTTGGCAAGCGCAGTCGCAGGGGCCGCCCTGGTGGCCGCCTTGGGCACGCTCCGCGCCGTGATCCTGGCGGTGCCGGGGCCGCTGATTTTCGGTGTTGGCCACGAACCGCCTTTAGGCGTACAATCCAGCCACAGAAAGGGGGATAGGGCATGATGTTGAAGTTTCGTCCCGTCCTGTTGTTTGGTCTTTTCCTGCTGTTCGCAGCACTTCCCGCGTTCTCCCAAACCGGCGGCATTCAGGGGACCGTGGTGGACCCCTCGGGCGCCGCCATTCCGGCGGCCAAGGTAGTGGCCTTCGACGAAGCCAAGGGCATCGTCGTGCGCGAAGCCGTCACCTCGTCCGAGGGCTTCTTCCAGCTCATGCCGCTGCTCGATGGTCTTTATACCGTCCAGGTGGAACGCGAGGGTTTCAACAAACTCGAGCGCAAGGGCCTGGTGCTGGATCCCAACCAACAGATGAACCTCGGCACCATCACCCTGCAGATCGGCGCGACATCCACATCGGTTACGGTGGAAGCGCAGGTGCCGCTGGTCGAAGATGCCACCTTCGACAAGTCGTACGTTGTCACCGCGCAGCAGATCAGCGAACTGAGCCTGAACGGGCGTGATTTCGGCTCGTTGATCCTGACGCTGCCCGGTGTGGCCACGGACGCCCAGTCCGACTTCCGCATGAGCTTCAACCTGACCACCGGGTTCAACGTGAACGGCCAGCGCAGCAGTATGAACAACGTGGCCTTCGACGGCAGCTCCAACATGGACGTGGGCGACAATGGCAGCCAGTACACGCAGCCCAGCCTCGACGCCATCGGCGAATTCAAGGTGAAGACGAGCGCCTTCGCCGCCGAGCACGGCCGCAACTCCGGCATCATGATCTCGGCCACCACCAAGGCCGGCGGCAAGGCCTACCACGGAACGCTGTTTGACTTCCTGAGGAACGACGCACTGGACGCGCGCCCTCCGTTCGACACCACCGGACTGAAGACCAAGCTGCGCTTCAATCAGTTCGGCGGCAACATCGGCGGGCCGCTGGTGATTCCGGGACTCACCTCCCGAATCAATAAGAAGGCGTTTTTCTTCTTCAACCATGAATCGACGCGGGGCATCCGGCCGGCCGGCGGGCAGTACGTCGATGTGCCGAACTCGGCGCTATTGGAAGGCGATTTCCGTTCCGTGCTGCAGACGGGATGGATCTCCACGACCACCACGCCGCAGAAGTTTCACACCGGGCAGATTTTCGTTCCCGGAACTCTCACCTTCAACAGCGGGGGCAACATTACCGACGGCGTGGCCTTCCCGGACAACATCATCCCGCAGGCCTACTGGAGCAAGAACGCTCCGGCCTTCCTGAAGATTTTGAAAAGCCTGGATCGCTCGAAGGCCACGGTGACGCCGAATACGCTGGGGCAGGTGCGCGTGCCGCTGCGCGAGACCTACCAGTTGAAAAAAGACAGCGAGTTGTTGCGTGCCGACTGGAACCTGAACCCGCGCAACAACCTGTTCTTCCGCTGGGCCGATGACAAGCAGTGGGAGCGCAGCGGTTTCGGCATCTGGACCACCGCGCCCTTTCCCGTCTATCCACAGATGCACAAGAAGCCGGGCTCGAGCTGGTCGTGGAACTCAGTAAACATGATCGGGCGGAATATGATCAGTGAGTTTATCTTCGCTTACACGCACCAGTCGCAGAAGGTAGATGTGGCCGAGGACGCCGATCCGGCCACGTACGACCGCGACAAGCTCGGCTTCACCTACACCCAGTTATTCCCCAAATCAAACGTGCGGAACCGCTTCCCGCGCTTCAACTGCGGTGTCGGCTCCTGCAACCTCCAGGGGTTCTCCTCCGGCTGGCTCAACGACGGCAAGGACTACTCCTGGACCGAGAATGCCACGCTCATCCGCAAGTCGCACACCTACAAGTTCGGGTTGATGTTCAACCTGGACGACAAGCAGCAGCAGCCGTCCTGGAACGACGCCGGCTCGTTTGACTTTACGGCCACCACCACCAACGTGAACCCCAACGGCACCAACAACAACCTGGGCAACCTGATCACCGGCTATTACACCAGCGTGCAGCAGGCCAACGGCATCTTCTACGGCGATTTCCGCTTCCTCGGGTGGGAATGGTACGCACAGGACAGTTGGAAGCTTTGGCGGCGCTTTACGCTTGAATACGGCATCCGCTACAGCTACTTCGGCCCCACGTATACGCGCCACAAGTTCCTGATGAACTACTTCGACGCCACCCGCTACGATCCCGCCCAAGCAGTGAGGCTGCAGACGGCCGACGGGCTGACCAAGGGCAGCATCATCCCCGGATCGGGCAACCCCTTCAACGGCATGGTCGAGGAGAATTCGACGGGCATCAGCAACGGTTTCGGGAAGCACCACATGAACCAGTACGCGCCGCGAGCGGGGTTCGCCTGGTCGCCCTTCCGCCAAGGCAAAATGGCGCTGCGCGGCGGCTTCGGCGTCTTCTACGAGCGCATGCGTCAGAACGTCAACAGCTTCGACGCCTTGGGCAACCCGCCGCTGACTTACACGCCGCAAGTCTACGCCGGCAACATCGATACCATGAGCTCGGCGCTGGTGGCCGGCGGCACCCGCTTCCCGGTCAGCGTCACGGCCTTCAACAAGGACTACTTCACGCCGACCATCTACAGTTGGCAGTTCGGCATCCAGAAAGAGCTGCCGAAGAAGACCAGCCTGGACGTGGCCTACGTGGGGAACACGGGTCGGCACCTGCAATACCGGATGGATTTGAACCAGTTGCCGCTGGGCACGACAACCAGCACCACCATCCTGGCGGCCAACAACAACGTCAACAATGCCGTGCGGCCTTACAAAGGCTACAGCAACGTGAACTATACCGATTACGGCGCCAACAGCAACTATCACGCGCTGCAGGCGCGCGTCAGCCGGCGCTTCAGCTCCATCTTCACTGCCAACGCCAACTTCACCTGGGCGAAGACGCTGGACTGCGTGGACGTGGATACCACGGTGATCAATTATTACGCGGACCGCAAGCGGGAGTGGGGGCCGGCGGGATTCGACCGCACCCGCGTGCTCAACATTGACTACGTCTACTACCTGCCCAAGTTCGGCACACGGCTGACGCATTGGTCGCCGGCGCGAAAGCTGCTCGACGGCTGGCAGGTCTCCGGCATCACCCGCTTCTGGGACGGCCTGCCTTTGACCATCAACTCCAACGGCAATGCCGGCACGCTTTCCGGCAGTGTCCGCTCCAACTACCTCGGCGGGCCAGTCTATCCGGAGACGAGGACGCGGAACGAGTACTTCACCCCGCTGGTCTTCGGGCGGCCGTTCGACGGCCAACTGGGCAATACCGGCAAGGGGATTTTGCGCGGCCCGGGCGTCGCCAACTGGGATTTCTCGTTGTTCAAGAACACCAAGATCGGCGAGCGGTACAGCCTGCAGTTCCGGCTGGAGACATTCAACGTGCTGAACCACCCGCAGTGGTACGGGGTCAGCACCTCGGTCAGCGGCAACAACCCGGGCTCCCCGGTCACGCAGGGCTCGCGCGGCACCTCCGGGCAGGTGACCACTACCCGAGACCCGCGCAACATCCAGCTCTCGATGAAGCTGTATTTCTAGGCTGTAGGCTGTGGGCTTCTGGTCAGCGGTGTTTCGGCGTCGCTTACAGCCTACGGCCTACAGCCCACGGCCGCTTCTTCAGCGCTTTTTCAGGGTGATGCCCAGGGTGTTGCCTTCGCCCGCGAAAACGGTGTCGAGGTCGGGGTTGGCGGTGACCGCCCTGACGTAGTCGGGAGCCGAGTTGGTGTTGTGCGCCAGAATCAGGCCGCCGGGGCGCACCAGCGGCAGCACCTTGTTCAGGTAATCGACGTAGCCTTCCTTGTCGGCGTCGATGAACACCAGATCCAGCGGCCCCTTCAGTTTGCCGATGGTCTGGTGGGCGTCGCCCTCCACAATCGTAATCATCTGCTCGACGCCGGCCTGCTGGAAATGCCTGCGGGCCAGGGCGATGCGGCCGGGATCAATGTCGAAGGTGGTCAGCTTGCCGCCGGTCTTCTCCAGCGCCATCGAGAACCATAGGCCGGAATAGCCGGTCGAGGTGCCGAACTCGGCCACCTGTTTGGCGCCGATCGACTCGGTGAGCAGCCGCAATATCCTGCCGTCACCCATCGGAACGTTGGCGTACATCTCGTTGACCTTCACCATGGCGTCCAGCACTCCCAGGATCTTCTTTTCTGTTTCCGTCTTGGCCTGCGGCGGGTTGGCCGCATCGGAAAAGCGGCCGAAGCCGGGGCCGGGGCCGCGCCGCTGCGCGACCGCGGCGGAAATGACCGCGAACATGATCAAGGTGACCACCAGGGCACGTTTCATGCGATCTCGTTCCTTTCACTCAGTTGTCAGACTGCTCTTCTGAACACTAACACGGAAGCGCGGGCGAATGTCTCGCTGCCGGACGGGGACAAAAGCGGTGCAGGAGCGCGCCCCTACGTTTCTTCCACCAGCTCGTACCTCTCCAGCCTGCTCAGTTTTGCCAGACTTTCGAAGGTGCGTTTGAATTCCGCGAAATGCGGAGAGTTCAGGTGCTCGTCAAAAGCGGCGCGGTCCACATACTGTTCGTAGAGAAAACAGTTGAGCCCATCTTCGGAATAGCACACATCGAACCGGCGGCAGCCGCGCTCCCGCCGGCTGGCTGCGGCGTTCTTCAGCATCGCCGCGCGGAAGGCTTGGCGGCCCTCCGGCCGGATCTCGAACAGCACTGCGACGACATGCATCGGCGGACTCCGCTGCTTATCCTTCTTCCACGACCTTGAAGCCCATCAAGGCGCTGACGGTTTCCACCTGGGTTTTCAGGTCGCCGTAGAATGTGACACGGTGCCAACCCCAGGCCCAGCCGGCCGCCAGTTTGCGCGCGTCCTTGACCTCGGCGGCGAGCTTGGTGCGGCATGCCCGGTCCTCGTCGATATTGGCGACCGTCTTGCCCTGGTGCAGGACCACGGTCTTCTGTTGGGGAACGAACTTGAGCGTGGTGGTCATGTGGTTCAGCGGCATCAAGGAACGGACGGCCGCGCCTTTGCGGTCCTCGGAGTGGTCGCGGATGTGGTAGGGGTTGCTCGGTCCCGAGGGGCCGAAGACCTTGCTGGGCGCCACGCAGTGCGCGTAGATGATGTGGTTCTTGGAGGTGTCGATCACCGGATCGGAGATGTAACCGGGGCGTCCCGCCAGGTAGGTCATCAGCAGCATGGTGGCCGCCGACTGCAGGTCGGCCTCGCAGGCCCCCACCAGCCCGTCGTTGTTCAACTGGAAGAAGCCGAGGCAGGGATAGGCGGCCATTTTCCCGCCGTAGAACAGGCGGAGACAGTCGATGGCAATCCCCTGGGCCTTGTGGCCGGCCAACAGGCTGCGCATGGCGATGTACATGGCGCCCGATTTCTCGATCTCGGCCGCCGACGGTTCCACCACCCTGGCCGCCTGGCTGCTCCAGGTCTTTGCCCGGCGGCGGGACTCGGCGGCGTCGGCCTTCTCGTAAGCCGCATTCAGCTCCTCGGCCGTCACGGTCTGGATGGTAACGCCCATGGTCTCGCGGAAAACCTTGGGCACCTCCCCCAGATCGCGGTCCACAACATCCAACAGCGTGGACGCGCGCATTTTCCGGATGGATTCCAGCGCCCGCACCGCCGCCGCTACGTCTTCAAAGCGCGTGGAGGACACCCCGGCGACCCGCAGGCCCTTGCGCACCGCTTCGCTGTAGACCCCCAGGAACTGGCCGGTGCCGCCGTACAGGTCGTCCACCAGGATGGTGGGCTGGTTGGACAAGGTGATCGCCCGGGCGGCGCTGGAGGGAATCCCCAGGATGTACACCAGATATCCGTCCACCTCGCCCGCCTCGATCACCTTCTTCGCCTCCTCCTCGTCTTTCGCCCAGACGGGCAGGAACTCGACGTTCGGACAGGCCTTGGTGAAGCGCGCGCTCAGTTCTTTCTTCCGGCTCTCATAGTCATAGCCCTGGTAGGGCCAGCCCTGCCGCTCGGGCGACGGATGCGTGTAGACCAGCCGGACGCGGGTCTTCACGTCCGGCAGCAGCGATTGCGGCGAAGAATCGGCCGCGGCGGCGGAGGCGCACAAACCGGGACAGGAAGCACAGGCGGCGGCCGCGGCGCAGCCGCTCAGAAAGCGCCGCCGGGAGAGAACAGGCAGTCGATGCGGAGAATCCATATGAAACTCCTTAAACCGGCTGACGGCTAGCGGCTGGCGGCTCCCGTCAGCCGTCACTCGCCAGCCGCCGGCCGGAGGCAGTTTAGCAGGACGCGCGCCGAATGCCGGTGTTAAAATGCAGGCCGCAACCATAAAGAGACAGCCGAAAGGAGTTTCGTTCATGGCGGACTGCAATCGTCGCGATCTTCTGAGAATGATGGCCTCGGGCGGCGCGGCCGTGGCCGCCGGCCTCGGCACGGCGGGCGCCCTGCGCGGTGCTGCGCCGGCGCGGCCCAATGTCCTGGTGATTCTGACCGATGACCAGGGCTACGGGGACCTCTCCTGCCACGGCAACCCGGTGTTGACGACGCCCAACATGGACCGCCTGCACAGCGAGAGCGTGCGCTTCACGCAGTACCATTCGGCGCCCATGTGTACGCCGACGCGCGGGCAACTGATGAGCGGCGTGGACGCGCTGCGCAACAAGGCCACATCGGTCACCGCCGGCCGCGCCGTGCTGCGCCGCGACCTGCCCACCATGGCCGACATTTTCGGGGCCGGCGGCTATCGCACCGGCATGTTCGGCAAGTGGCACCTGGGCGACAACTACCCCTACCGGCCCATGGACCGCGGCTTCCAGGAGGCCCGGTACCATCTTGGTTACGGCATCTCCTCGGCGCCGGAATTCGACAACGACTACTTCGATGGGCGCTGCCGCGACAAGGGCGTGATGAAGCGCTTTTCCGGCTACTGCACCGACTTCTGGTTTTCCGAAGCCATGAGTTGGATGCGCGAGCGCCGGCAGAAGGGCGAGCCGTTCCTCTGCTACCTGCCGACCAACGCGCCGCACGGGCCCTCCTGGGTCGCCGAGAAGTACGCGGCGCCTTACAGGAAGCCCGGCCTGCCCGCACCCTTCTTCGGCATGATCGCCAACCTCGACGAAAACCTGGGCAAGATGGAAGCGTTTCTGCGCGAGGCCGGGCTGCGGGAGAACACTATCGTCATCTTCATGACCGACAACGGCGGCACCGGCGGCGTGAAGGTATTCAACGCCGGCATGCGCGCCGCCAAGACCCAGCTTTACGATGGCGGCCACCGCGTGCCCTGCTTTGTCCGCTGGCCGGCGGGAAAGCTGCGGGCCCCGGGCGACGTGCCGGTGCAGGCCCAGATGCAGGATATCCTCCCCACCCTGATCGACCTGTGCGCGCTGAAGAAGCCGGAGAAAGCCCGCTTCGATGGCGCCAGCCTGGCTCCTCTGCTGCGCGGATCAAACTCCATCGCCGACCGCATGCTCGTCGTCCAATACGGGCAGATCCCGGAAAAGTGGGACTCCTGCGTGATCTGGGACAAGTGGCGCCTGGTGTACGGCAAGGAGCTGTACGACATCCAGGCCGATCCCGGCCAACAGAAGGACATCGCCGCGCAGAATCCCAACGTGTTGGGAAAGATGCGCGGCCACTACGAGGCCTGGTGGGCGGACATCGAGCCGGGCCTGCGCGACTTCCAGCCCATCAGCATAGGCGCCGAGCAGGAGAATCCAGCCACGCTGTGCTCCTCCGACTGGCAGGAGGTGTATTGCGATAACATGCAGGACGTTCTGGGGGGAACGAACGGCCGGCTGGGAGGCACCCGCGGCGGTCCCTGGAACGTGTTTGTGGAGCGCGACGGGGAATACGAGATTGTGCTGTCGCGCTGGCCCGCCTTTGCCGGCCTGCCGCTCAACGCCGGGCGTCCCCCGCAGAAGATGACGGCCGGCGAGCTGCCCGAGGGCAAGGCGCTGCCCATCGCGGGCGCCGGATTGAAGATCGCCGGACAGGAGCAGACCCTCAAGACCGCACCTTCCGACACCAAGGCGGTGTTTCGCGTGAAGCTCCAGGGCGGCGCCCGCACCCAGATGCACGGCTGGTTTACCGACGCCCAGGGCAAGGATGTGGTCGGCGCGTACTACGCCGTGGTGAAACGGCTGTAAGCCGGAGGCTGTGGACTGGAGCAGCCTGCCGCATCGCGATTCTCCACCTGTCACCTGTAACCTGCAACCTGTAACCTGATAGAATTGACGCCGTGGACGCGTCCCTCAACGTCACCCTGGAGGCCTACCAAGGCCCGCTCGACCTGCTGCTGGACCTGATCCGCAAGCAGGAGATCGACATCTACGACATCCCTGTCGCCACGATCACCGCGCAGTACCTGGAGTGTATCCAGCACGCCCAGGAACAGAACATCGACGTAGCGGGCGAGTTCATCTACATGGCGGCAACTCTGATCTACATCAAGTCCAAGATGCTGCTGCCCAAGGACCCGGACCTGCCGGCGGAGCTGCAGGAGGATCCGCGCGTGGAGTTGGTCAACCAGTTGCTGGAGCACGAGAAATTCAGGAATGCCGCGCAGATGCTTCACGAAAAGCAGATGCTGGAAGCGGCGGCATGGTCCAATCCGGCGCTCCAGGAGTTCGTGGACGACTCCGGCGAGCCGGGCCTGGCGGTCGGCCTCTACGACCTGGTGAAGACGTTCCAGGAAGTCCTGGAGCGGGCGCGAACCAGGCCGCGGCTGGACATCGAGCCGGAAGAGGTCACCACGGTGCAGATGATCGAGCGGGTACGCGACCGGCTGGCCGAATGCCGCGGCGGCCTGCCCCTGGGGGAGCTGTTCGCAATCTACGCCGACAACCGCCGCAACCTGATCACGCTGTTCCTGGTCATCCTGGAAATGGTGCGCCTGCAGGCCATTGTGCTGCGCCAGAAAGAAATGTTCGGCGAGATCTTTCTGCGCAAACACCGCGGCTTCAACCTCCTGTACTCCGGGCCGCTGGAGCAGTTGGTCCGCGAAACCAGCGGGGCTGGCGAGTCCGACGAGGAAGCGTCGGAACCGAACGCGCCTGCTGCGGATTCCTGACTTTGGACCTTGGACCTGGAACCTGAACCATGGACTGGAAGCCCCTTATTGAAGCGATCATCTACGTGGCCGACGAGCCGGTCACGCCTGACCAGATCACGAACGCCTTGAAAGAAGTGGCGGGCGAGAACGCGCCGGGCAAACAGGAAGTGCAGGCGGCGATCGACGCGCTGCTCGAGGACTACCGGGGCGAGGCGCGCGGGCTGGAGGTCAAGCAAGTCGCCGGCGGCTACAAGATGGCCACCAAGCCCCAGCACCACGAGGCCGTCCGCCTGTTCGTCAAATCGCTGAGGCCGCCGGTGAAGCTGTCGTTGGCGGCCCTGGAAACTCTCGCGGTCATCGCCTACCGCCAGCCGGTGACCATCCCGGAGATCCAGGAGGTGCGCGGGGTCAACGCCGCCGCCGTCATCAAGACGCTCCTGGAAAAGAAACTGATCACCACAGCCGGCCGGAAGGAAGTCATGGGCAGGCCGATTCTGTACCGCACCACCCGCGAGTTCCTGGTCCAGTTCGGCCTGAACGACCTCAGCGAATTGCCGAGCTTGAAGGAATTCGAGGAGTTGAACAAAGCCGCACAGACCACGTGATTGCGGAGTGCGGAATGCGGAGTGGGGATTAAAATAAGGGATGGAGTTCGGTGAGGTCCGCGGGGTGAACTCCGCATTCCGCACTCCGCACTTCTAAGATGGAAGAGCGCATTCAAAAGATAGTTTCCCGCGCCGGGGTGGCCAGCCGGCGGAAGGCGGAAGAATATATCCAGAGCGGCCGGGTGACAGTGAATGGGGAGGTGGTGCGGGAGCTGGGCAGCAAGGCCGACATCGGCCGCGACCACATCAAGGTGGACGGCAAGCTGATCCGCATGCCCCGGCGGCAAGTTCATATCCTGCTGAACAAGCCGCGGGGGTACGTCACCACCATGTTTGACCCCGAGGGCCGCCGCAAGGTGACCGACCTGCTGCGCGGCATCCCGGAGCGCGTCTATCCGGTCGGGCGTCTGGATTACCAGTCCGAAGGCCTATTGCTGCTGACCAACGACGGCGACTTCGCCAATCTCATCATGTTGGCCAGCTCTCAGATCCCGAAGACCTACTGGGTGAAGATCAGCGGGGCGCCGGATGAGGCCGACATCGAGCGGCTGCGCCAGGGGATCAAGCTGGACGGGCGGACGACCGCGCCGGCCAGGATCCGGCTGTTCCGCGCCGCCGCCAACCCGTGGTACGAGATGACCATCGTCGAGGGCCGCCAGAACCAGATTCGGCGCATGTTCTCCCGGCTGGGGTACCTGGTCGAGAAGCTGCGGCGCGTGCGCGTCGGCTTCCTGAAGCTGGGCGACCTGCCTCCCGGCGAGTTCCGCCACCTGCTGCCCAAGGAGGTGGAGCGGTTTCGCCGCCTCCGGCCCCAGCGGGCGGCGACCCACGAGCGGGTTCCGGCGCCGCGGAAAGTGTCGGGACTCGGATAAGCTGTCGGCCGTCAGCTATCAGCTATCAGCTTGGCGATGCCGGGCAAAGCTGATGGCTGAAAGCTGATGGCTGAGAGCTTCGGGTCATGAAAAAGAACATCGAGGATCTTCTCCCGCCGCACATACGCGCGCTCCACCCCTACGTTCCCGGCAAGCCCATCGAGGAAGTGGAGCGCGAGCTGAAAATCAGCGCCATCAAGCTGGCTTCCAACGAGAACCCGTTGGGGCCTTCACCGCGGGCCATGGAGGCCATGCGCGAATATGTGGGCCAGGTGCACCGCTACCCGGACGGCCAGGGCTTCTACCTGCGGCGCAAGTTGGCCGAGCGCTTTAGCCTGCACCCGGACCAGGTGCTGCTGGGCGCCGGGACTACCGACATCATTGAGATGGTGGCCAAGGCCTTCCTGCAGGGCCAGGCCGAGGGGGTCACCGCCGAGGGCTCCTTCGTGATGTACTACGTGGTGGCGCAGATGCTGGGTGCGGCGCTCCACTGCGTGCCCTTGAAGAACTACACCTATGACGTGGAGGCCATCGCCGAGGCCATCACCCCGCGCATCCGCGTCGTCTTCTTCGCCAACCCCAACAACCCCACGGGCACCTACGTCCGCGCCCGCGAAATCGATCGTCTACTGGACCGCATTCCCGACGATGTGCTGTTGGTGCTCGACGAAGCGTACGCCGAGTACGTGGACGACCCGGAGTACTCCCATTCCATCGACTACGTGCGCCAGGGGCGGAACGTGCTGGTGCTGCGCACGTTTTCCAAGGTTCACGGGCTGGCCGGGCTGCGGGTCGGCTATGGGCTGGGCGTCTCCAACCTGGTCAATTGCCTGAACCTGGTGCGCGGCCCCTTCAACACCTCCAGCATCGCCCAGGTTGCCGCCATGGCAGCGATGGATGACCATGCGCATGTGCGCGAGTCGGTGGAGAACAACCGCCGCGAAATGCGCTGGCTGTGCGAACAACTCGACCGGTTGGGCGTCCGCTACGTTCCGTCGGTCACCAACTTCCTTCTGGTGGACACCGGCCGCGACGCCAACGAGACCTTTCAACTGCTTCTGCGCCAGGGCGTCATCGTACGGCCCATGAAAGAGAATGGGTTCCCCACCGCGTTTCGCGTTACCATCGGGCGGCATGACGAGAACGTGCGTTTCATCGAATCGCTGAAGCGGGCCGGCATGACGGCCCCCGTCCCGGCATGAAGAGAATTTCGGATTGCGGATTTCGGATTGCGGATTTCAAGCTAATCCCCGTTCGAAATCCGCGATCCGCATTCCGCAATCCGCAATCACGATGAGCGACATCGAACGAGACATCACCGAGATTCTGGCGACCTGCCGGACGATCGCCGTGGTCGGGCTGTCCAGCAAGCGCTATCGCCCCAGTTACGGCGTCTCGGATTATTTGCAGCGCGCCGGCTACCGGATCATTCCCATCAATCCCGCGGAGACCGAGGTGCTGGGCGAGAAGAGCTACGCGCGGCTGGAGGACATTCCCGGGAAGGTGGACCTGGTGGATATTTTCCGGCGCTCGGAGTTCGTCGGCCCCCTGGTCGATTCCGCGATCCGGATCGGGGCCCGCGCCGTCTGGATGCAGGAGGGCGTCGAAGACCCGCAGGCCGCCGAGTGCGCCCGCCGGGCCGGCCTGCGCGTGGTGATGGACCGCTGCATCCTGAAAGAGCACCGCAGACGCCAAAGACAGTGACAAGTGATGAGTGACAAGCAAGGAGCGGCCACCTGTCACTCGTCACTTGTCACTCGTCACTATCCCAAGACTTTCTGCAGGTGCGCGATAGCTTTCTTGACGTCCTCGAGCTGGCGCGGGCCCGAGATCTCGCGCTCGATGGTCATGGCGCCGCGGTAATTCAGCGCACGCAGCCGCTGGATCAACTTCGGCCAATCCACCTTGCCCTCGCCGATGGGCACCTCGCGCCCGAGCCTTTTCGGGTCGGTGGGGAACAATCCGTCCTTGGCGTGCATGCCCCGGACGTACTGTCCGATGACCTCGAGCGCATCCACCGGATTGCCCTTGCCGTACAGGATGAGATTGGCGGTGTCGAGATTGACGAAGAAGTTGCCGGTGCCGACCTCCAGGATGGTGCGCAGCAGCGTGACCGGCGTTTCCTGGCCCGTCTCGGCCAGAATCGCGACGCCATTGTCCTTGGCATGGGTAGCTACCTCGCGGATAGCCCCGACCGTCTCGGTGTAAAGCGGATCATTGGGGTTCTCGGGGATGAAGCCGAAATGCGTCTGAATCGACGAGATGCCGCAGGCCTTGGCGAACTCGCACGCTTTCTTGAGGTGATCGACGCGGGCGCGGCGGGTCTCCCGGGGCACGATGCCGATGGTGGCCGGCCCCTGGTAGAAGTCATAAACCGATTTGCCCGGGCCCGACGATCCGAGCGAAGTCACTTCCACGGGGGAAGCCGACATCGCCTGTTTCACGCCTTGCAGCATCTCCGGGCTGTAGTCCTGGCACGCCAACTGGCAGGTAGGCAGCCCCAGGTCCTGCACCTTCTTTAACGCTGCGGCAGGCTCCGTGCCCGCGCTCACGTACAGCCCCAGGCGGATATCGGCCGGGGCCGCCGCGCGCGCGGCAAACGGCGCCGCAGCCGCTGCCATTCCAAGAAAAACACGGCGCTTCATAGCCCGCAGTTTATAACACAGGAGGGAGAATGGGACGCAGATAAACGCAGATGAACGCAGATCAGTTCGTTGTCGCCGTGCGAACGCGCCCAGCCTTCCGGGCGTTCTCGAATGCCATGCGCTTGACCTCCGGTTTCGGGCCGAAGTTCAGAAGCAGGCCGACCTCGTAATCAGTCGCTTTCAGGTAGTTGAGCAATTGCGCCTTGTGTTCCGAAGCCAGTTCTTTGACGGCCTTCAGTTCGACGATGACCTTTCCTTCAACCACAAGATCAGCGAAATATTCGCCCACCAGATTGCCCTCGTAGTGAACGGGAACGGGCACCTGCTGGGCAACCTTCAAGCCCATCTTTCGAAGCTCGATCGCTAAGGCGTTTTCATAGACCTTCTCAAGAAAACCGTAGCCCAACGTGTTGTACACGGCGTAGAAGGCCCGGATGATGTTATTTGTCAGCTCGACGTGCTTGTAGAGGGTGCTGTCGCTGTCCGCACGCATAGTCGGCAGTTTACAGCACAGAAGGGGAAACGCAACCACAACCAGAGGCACGCTGGGGTCTTGATCGGCGTTTATCGGCGTTTATCTGCGTCCCATTTACTCAGTATGCCAGGAGTTTTTCGATGGCGCGGCGCAGGTCATCGGTGGAGGGCAGCACGGCGGCTTCCAGCGCGGGCGCCGCCGGTACGAAGCAGTCGCGGGCGGCCACGCGCATTACCGGAGCATCGAGCGTATCGAAGCAGTTCTCCGCGACCCGTGCCGCGACCTCGGCGCCAAAGCCCATGGTCAGGCTGTCCTCGTGGGCGATCAGCAGGCGGTTGGTCTTTCGCACGCTGGCGTACACGGCCTCCTCGTCCCAGGGGATGATGGAGCGCAGGTCGAGCACCTCGATGGAGCGGCCCTGGGCGGCCAGTTGCTCGGCGGCCTCCAGCGCCAGATAAACGGTGCTGCCCCAGGTGACGACGGTCAGGTCATTGCCCGCGCGGCGCAGGCGCGCCTTGCCGAACGGAATCATGTATTCGGAATCCGGCTCCGGCGTGCGGGCCTGCAACCGGCGGTAAAGCCCCTTGTGCTCGAGGAACAGCACGGGGTCGGAGGCGCGCACCGCGGTGCGAATCAGCCCCTTGGCGTCTTGGGCGCAACTCGGATAAACAACGAACCACCCCGGTATCTTGGCAAAGTAGGCCTCGATGTTGGTGGAATGCCAGGGGCCGCCCTTGATGTATCCGCCCACGGCCACCCGCACCACCATCGGGCAATCCCAGACGTTGCCGCTGCGCCAGCGGATGGTGGGGATCTCGTCGCGCAGTTGCATGAACCCCGGCCAGATGTAATCGCCGAACTGGATTTCGACGACGGGGTGGTAGCCCAGCAGGGCCATGCCGCTGGCCACCCCCGCGATGCTGGCCTCGGCCAGCGGCGAATTCTCGACGCGATCCGGGAAGGCCTGCGTCAGCCCCTTGGTTACGCCGAACACCCCGCCCTTGGGATCGGCGATGTCTTCGCCCCACATGACGATCTTCGGGTTTCGCTCCATCTCCTCGCGCAGGGCGTGGTTGATGGCCTCCCACATGCTCACCGGCTCGCCGGAGACGTAGACGGGCGGGCGCTCCTCGAAGAACACCTGCGGCGATTCGACGATGTGCAGGGTGGCGGTGTCCGGGTCCGGCTGCGGCGCGGCGTCGGCCTCCTCGGCCGCGCCGTTCACTTGGGCCTCGATCTCGCCGCGGATGCGCTGCACGTCCTCGGATCCGATCAGCTTGTGGCGCAGCAGGTACTTCTCGGTCTGCACGATGGGGTCGCGCTCGCGGATTTGTTCCAGCTCCGCCTCCGAGCGATACTTGCGCTGGTCGTCGGAGGAGGAATGCGGGTCCAGCCGGATCACCTGCCCCTCGACCAGCGCCGGCCCCTGCCCGCGCCGGATGCGCTCGATGACCGGCGGCAGGGTCTGGTACATGGGCTCGTACCAGGTGCCGTCCAGGTCGTAGGTGGGCATGCCGAAGCCGCGCGCGATGCGGTGGATTTCGGCCACGTGCTGGGTGGCCTGCTCGACGCTGATGGCGTAGCCGTTGTTCTGGATGACGAACAGGACGGGCAGCTTTTCGCGGGCCGCCCAGTTCAGCGCCTCGAAGAACTCGCCCTCGGCGGTGGTGCCCTCGCCCGAGGATACGTAGACGACGGCGTCGGAGCCGTCCTTGCGCAGCGCCTTGGCCGCGCCCACGGCGCCCAGGTACTGCGTGCCGGTGGCCGCCGTGGGCGCCACCAGGTGCAGCGCGCGCGAGGAGAAGTGCTCGGGCATGTTGCGGGCCCCGGAATTCGGATCGCCGGCCCGCGACAGCATCCCCAGCAAAATGTCCTTGATGGGCATGCCCAGCGCCACGGCGATGGCCTTCTCCCGGTAGTAGGTGAAGAACCAGTCGTGGCCCGGGCGCAGCAGCATGGTGATGCCCACCTGGAGCTTCTCGTGGCCGCGGGTGGAGGCGTAGAAGGAGCATTTGCCCTGGCGCACGAACACCTTCATGCGCTCCTCGATGTAGTACACGGTGAGCATCTTGCGGTACAGCTCCAGCGCGATGTCGTCGGGCACGATGCGCTGCCCGTGGGCCGCAGCAATGTTGTATGCCACGTTTGCCATTCCTCCTCCAAATGAGGGCCCGGCCGCTGCTTGGAAATTTCGGCTACATACTTATTTTAACCACAAAGCGCGGGAACGACGAATGAGAGGCGAAGGGGGAGCCGCAGATTACGCCGATTGCACAGATTCAAATCCGTGAAATCGGCGCAATCTGCGGCTGTGGTGTTGCGGTCAGAAGTTGAACTTCAGCCCGAACTGGAGGCTGCGGGCCGGTCCGCAACTGGTGACGGTGCCGACGTCGCTGTTGCTGGTAGTGACGCTTGGATTCCGGAAATTGGGATGGTTCGGCAAGTTGAAGGCGTCGGCCTGGAATTTCAGCCGCCAGTTGGAATCGCTTTTCGCCGCTCGCCGCACGATGAATTCCTTGCGCAGGGAGATATCGGTGGTGATCAGGCCCGGGCCTGTGATGATCCCCACGCCGGCGTTGCCCAGGCGGGTGGCGGGGGCAGTCTGGAACGCGGCCGTGTTGAACCACTTGTTGGGCCCGCGCTGGTCGGCGCTGAGTTGCCAGTCGCCGCCGATGTAGTCGGAGCGCCGGGTTACGCCGGTGGCGCTGCCGGTTGGAGTGAGCGGTGCGCCCGACTGTTTGCGGAACACGCCGCTGATCTCCCAGCGCCCGAAGGCGGTGCCGAGAATGCCGTGGCGGTTGCGCAACAACGGGACGCGGTAGGTGTACGTGGTCACGAAAATGTGCCGGCGGTCACTGGTGCTGGGCCCATAATTGCGATGCCGGTCTTCGTACTCCAACCCGCTGTCGGCCTGGTAGTCATAGGACGGCGCGTCCGTGAGGGAGTGCGACCAGGTGTAGCTGACCGTGAAGACGGCGTTGCCCTTCCGTCTGGTCAGGTAGGTCTGGAGAGCGTTGTAATTCGAGTTGGCATCGCTCAGGAACATGCGGATCGACGAGTAGCCCGAGTACGGGCGGATGGCATTGGTGCCGGGCCGGCTGCTGCTGGTGATCTTGTAGTTTTCCGCTAACACCGCAAAATCCGGGTAATTGATGTCCGGCTTGCGGCTCAGGTGATGGCCCACGTTGCCCGCGTAGCTCACATCCAGGAAGAGGCCGCCCTTCAGCTCGCGCTGCACGCCGAAGTTGTAGTTATAGACCGCGCCGTTCTTCAGCTTCGGATCGATGGCGCTGATCCCACCCAGCGGCGCCAGCGCCGCCGCTGTCCCGCCGGAAACGTTCCCGAGGCTGCCGCTTTCGTACGACGCCGAGCCGGAAAACGGCGGCAGCAGGCTCTGGCTGAAGAACATGTTCCCCTGGTCGCGGGTATGGAAGGTGCCGAAACCGGCGCGAATCGTGGCCTTGCCGTTGCTGCGGGGCACCCAGGCGAAGCTGAAGCGCGGCATGTAGAAGTTCATTGAGTAGAACAGGCCACGCGGTCCCTGCACCGGCACAGCGTTCACTGTCCGGTTGAGGGCGGCCGGAACGCGCCCGACCTGGTCTTTCGGTATCTCGCCGACCCGCACCAGTCCGTTCCAGGGATTGCCCGAGTTGGGCACGATCAGCGCCGCCGGGTTCTGGGTGATCTTCACGGCTTGTTTGGGGTCCCAGTTGGCCACCACGAAGTTCGACAGGTTGTTGGCCTGGGCATAGGTCGGAATATAGTGGCTGAACCGCAACCCGATCTCGATGCTCAGCGACCGTGCCACCTTCCAGGAATCCTGCACGTAGGCTTCCTGCTGGTTGAAGCGGAAAAAGCCGACCGGATCGTAGGCCGCCTCGGTATAGGTCTGGAAATTGCCCAGCACGGCATCCGCCAGCGCGTAGTTGCTCGTATTCGTATTGCCGCTGGTATTAAAGGCCACGCTGCCGTTGTACAGCGCCCTCCCATTCTGATCCTTGCGGTTGCGAATGACCAGGATGCCCGTCTTGATAGTGTGCGCTCTGCGGCTGTAAGTGAGGTTGTCGGAAATGCTGATGTCGGTAGTGGGCGACAGCAGGTAGACGTAGGCCGCCCCGTTGAAGCCCGTGAAGCTGCTGATGCTTACATTGGGGATGCCGCTGGCGCCGTACTTGCCATTGCCGCCGTAGAGCAGCGGGAACTGGAACCCATAAGTGCTCCGCTTCCAGGCGTCGCCGACCAGCGGTGTGCGTTGCTTGTTCCAGGAAGAACTGATCTTCGCCTCATTGATCACGCGGGGGCCGACGGTCCAGACATGGCTCAATTGCGGGCCGTATCCAGGCCGATTGCGCAATGTGGGGGTCGTCGGAATGTCCGATGAGTTGAACGTCCCATAGGGATCAGTCAGGTTGTAATTGTCGTGAATCCAGCGAAAGTAAAACGAATGGCGGTCGCTGGCCTGGAAGTCGACTCGGGCCATGTCCTGCCGCCAGTTGAACGGGTTGTAGACCAGGAAGATGGCGTTGTTGGACGTCGGCGTGTCCACATAGCTGTACGCCATTTTTTCCATGGCGTCGTAGACCTTCATGATCGCCTTGCCGTCCGCCGCCATCAGCGACGAGAGGTCCTTATTCGGTACGGCGGTCCGGGTCGGATACATGCTGGTGGGGTAATAGATGGCGGTCGTCCGGTCAGCAAACAAGCCCTGCCGGTTGGCGCGCGTGGGAAGCGTGCGCCGCTGGGGAGACTGGCTGCCCGAGCTTCCGAGGTATTGCCGAATGGTCTTATATTCCTGCCCGCCAAAGAAGAACAGCTTTCTGTTCTTGAAGGGGCCGAACTTGATGGGCCCGCCCAGGTTCCAGCCGTAGTCGTTGAACCGCAGCGATGGTTTCTGCGGCTTCCCCTGTGCGTCTCGCGGTGTGAAATAGTTCGCCGCGTCCAGGTAGTTGTTCCGGATGGTTTCCAACAGGCCGCCGTGGTATTCGCTGCCGCCGCTCTTGGTCACCACGTTCACGGAGGCGCCGGAGGCCCTGCCTGTGTCGGCGGAAAAGCCGGACGTTTTCACCACCACCTGGCGCACGAAGTCCACGCCGACGTTGTTGATCTGGCTCCCGTTGCTGCCCGAGTCCAGGTTCATGCCGCCGTCCACCTGCAGATTGCCGGTGTCGGTTCGGCCGCCGTTGACCGACTGGCTGCTGACGCTCAGGCTGGTGGTCCGGGTCATCTGGTCTTCATCCAGCAACGCAACGCCGGGAATCAGCGCGACCAGCTCCAGGTAATTGCGGCCGTTCAGCGCCAGGTCCTGCACCTGCTCGGAATCGACCGTGCGGGCCAGTTCGCCCGACACGGTGTTGACCATCTCGCCCAGCACCTCCGTTACCTGAACGGTCGCCGTGACCGTAGCGAGTTGCAGCTTCAGATCGGCGGTGAGGCGGCCGTCGGCGTCCAGATCAAAGCCCGTCTTTGTCGCCTTCTGGAACCCGCTGGCTTGGCCTTCGACCTTGTAGGGTCCCACCGGCAATTGCGTCTGCGCGTAATACCCGTTCTCGTCGGTGGTTCTGGTCCACGTCCGGCCGGTCTCCAGGTTGGTGATGGTCACCGCCGCCCCCGGAATGACGGCGCCGGTGGCGTCGGAGATGGTTCCCGAAATGCGCCCGGTCGCTTGTCCGTAAAGCGGATTGGTTGCTGCGAAAAGGCAGAGCAGCAAACATGCACACACCAACAGATGGAAACGCTTCATGCGAACCTCCTTGACCGTGCTGTCGCCAGAGAATATCAAAAGCAGCCCGGTTGTCAATGCCTTGGCGGGTTTCGTGGGGGACCAATCCGCAGATTTCGCAGATTCGGCCCGAGCGAATCTGACTCAGCGATATGTGGCTTCGCTGCGCAGCGAACAGACCTTCAGGATAACCAACTGCCCTGCGATGTCGTAGCGAAAGCGGAAGCGGCGGAGTCTCAGTCGGAACCGGCCTTCCCCGGCTGGCATGTTTTCGAGTTTGCGGATCGGGTGAGAGCGGGTGCGGTTATGCGGATCCGAGCTGAGAATGTCGAGCGCGCGGGCATAGAGGACCGCGAGCTCAGGATGACGCCGGACCAGTTTCTTGAACAGGCGATCGAAATGGCTGGTCGTTTCGACTCGAAAAAGCGGCGTCATTTCTGTCGCCGGTTCTTTTGCGCTCGGGAAGTGGTCGAGCGAATGTTCGCTCGAATTTCCGCCAGAAGCTGTTCCGCCGGCCGGGTTCGTCCGGCGCGAACGTCCTCGTTGCTTAAGCGGATGTGCTGCTGGACGAGGGGATCGCGAAGCTCGAGATAGTCCTCGAGTTCATCGGCGTCCATGATTCCAATCACCGGCGCGCCGTCCTCTTCCAGAATGAAGTACTCCTTGTTGCGTTGTGCGCGTCTGGCCACTCGGCCCAGTTCGGTCTGGGCCTTGGCGAATGGGAGGCGAGTAACGACGGGAGCGGATTTCGTGGCCAAGGGTCAACTCCTGACTCATTTATACCAGAGTCCGCGACCAAACCCAACCACGCCAGGAACGTGGCGCCTTGGCGGTGAGAATGAATTTCACGCCGCGGTCAGCTCGATGCGCTTGGAGGCGGGATCCAGGCTGTCGATGATGAAGGAACGCAACTGGCCCTGCTGTAGCGGCTCGGGAGGCCGCGAGGAAACCGCGCCCTTGGGGCCTTCTCCCTTCCAGGCCGCGGCCAGTGCCGAGGCCAGGTTGCCCATGCCGGACTTGGCGGCCGGCGCTTCGGCGGCCGGCGCCGGACCCAAGGCGCAGATGCCTTCCACGCCTTCGCCCAGTTGCACGCGGGCCTGTTCGGCGCTCACCTCCAGGACCCGGCCGATGACCCGGTCGCCCGGCTTGTGCTCGCGCAGGTATTCGTCGGCCGTGGTCGCTTCCAGTTGCTTCAGGCCCAGCCCCAGGCGACGCTTCTCGCGATCGGCCGTCAGCACCACGGTCTGCGTGGTGTCGCCGATTTTCAGCACCTCGCTGGGGTGATCGACGCGGCGCTCGGCCGTCAGTTGCGAAACATGGATCAGGCCCTCGACGCCCTCTTCCACCTCGACGAAGGCGCCGAATTTCGTCAGCCGCCGCACCACACCCTGCACCACGGTGCCCGGCGGATAGCGCTCTTCGATGCTGTCCCAGGGATTGCCAAGCACCTGCTTGAGCCCCAGGCTGAGGCGGCGGGCGGCGGCATCGATCCTGAGCACCTGGGCCTCCACCTCTTCCCCGACCTTCAACAGGTCGCTGGGCTTCTGCACTCGCCTGGTCCAGGACATTTCCGAAACGTGCAGCAGGCCTTCCACGCCCGGCCGCACTTCGACAAAGGCCCCGAAATCCGCCAGGCGGGTGACGGTGCCGTGCAGCCGATCGCCTTCCTTGATCTGCTGCGCCGCTTCTTCCCAGGGATCGGGGTAGAGTTGCTTCAAGCCCAGCGCGATCTTGCCGCTCTGGCGGGAAACCTTCAACACCTTCACGTCGATCACATCGCCCGGCTGCAACTCGGCGCGCGGGTCCACGTTTCGCGACCAGGAAATATCGCTGACGTGCAGCAGGCCATCGATGCCGCCCAAGTCGATGAACGCGCCGAAATCGGCGAGGGAGCGCACCGTGCCCCGGACCACGGCGCCCTCTTCCAGGGAGGCCAGCGTGGCCTGCCGCGCCTGTTCGGCCTCCTCCTCCAGGATCGCCCGGCGATCCACCACCACGTCCTGGTCATCGACCTCCAGCTTGATGATGCGGCAGCGGACGTCCTGCCCCACGAGCTGCTGCATCTCGGCCGTCTCGCGGACGCCGCTGCGCGAAGCGGGCATGAAGGCGCGGATCCCGCCCAGGTCCACGGTGAGCCCGCCTTTGGTCAGGGCGGTCACCTTGCCGGCGATGGTGTCGCGCCCCTCGAAACGCTCCACAAGCTCCCGCCAGTCGCGCGGCCGAGGTCCGGTGACGCGCGACAGGGTGACGTAGCCCTCCGCGTTGCGCCCCGTCGGGACCACCTCGAACGTGTCCCCGGGCTTGACGGCGAGTTCGCCCTGGGCATTGCGAAACTCGTCGGCCGGAATTATGCCTTCCGACTTAACGCCGTAGGCCACCAACAGGTAATCGCCGGAGACGCCCACGACCGTGCCGATGCGGGGTTGATCTTGCCGGGCGCCCGGCCTCCTGCCACGCGTCTTGCTCCGCTCGCTTTCAAACTCCAACAGGATGTCGGCGAACGATTTCTCTTCGAGTTCCTGTCCCTTGATTTCGTCCATTAAAAACGCGATTCCTTCCTGCGAAAAAACTCACCACGGATGAACAGGGATAAACACGGATGACTTTCCATATTCGTGTTCATCCGTGGTGAATTGCTCTTACAAAACCGGCTCTTCCCAACTTTCCAGCGCCCGCTTGACGTGGGCCATGAACTGGTCGGCCGCCGCGCCGTCGATCACCCGATGGTCGTAGCTGAGCGACAAGTGGACGATCGAACGGATGGCAATGGCGTCATCGATGACCATCGGTTCCTTGTGGATCGCGCCGACCCCCAGGATGGCCAGTTGCGGCTGCAGGATGATCGGCAGCCCGAACATGGCGCCGAACTGCCCGGGGTTGGTGATGGTGAACGTGCCGCCCTGCACTTCGTCCGGCGACAGCTTCTTGGCGCGCGCCCGGTCGGCCAGGTCGCGCATGGCGCGAGCCAGACCCAGGAAGTTCTTCTCTTCCGCGTTCTTGATCACCGGCACGATCAGTCCCCAGTCCAGGGCCACCGCAATGCCCAGGTTCACGTCCTTCTTGATCAGCAGGTTGGTTCCCTCCAGCGAGGCGTTCACGGTTGGGAAGGCTTTCAGCGCGCTGATGGCGGCGCGGCAGATGAACGGCATGTAGGTGAGCTTGACGCCGTTCCGCCGCTCGAACTCCTCCTTCCCTTGCTCGCGCAGCCTCACGATACTGGTCATGTCCACCCGGAAGACGTTGTGAACGTGGGCGGAGGTGCGGCGGCTCTCAATCATGCGCTCGGCGATCTTCTGCCGCATCGCCGACATGGGCACGACCTGGATGGGCCCGGAGGGCGGCGCCGGCGCGCGCTCCGGCATCGGCGGGGCCGCGGGCGGCGCTCCCGCGACCGCTTTCTTGGGCCCCGCTTTCTGCGCCTCGAGGTAGTTCAGAATGTCGCTCTTGGTCACCCGGCCGCCCAGCCCGGTGCCGCTGACCATGGCGATGTCGATGCCATGCTCGGCCGCCAGTTTTCGAACCAGCGGGGAACTGCGCGCTTCGCCTGGCGCGCGGCCGGGGAATTCGACCACGGGCTGGCGGGCGGCCGGCGACACCGGCGGGGGCGCGGCCACAGGCGCTTTCCCGGCCTGCTCTGCCGGCTGCGCGACGGCGCCATCCTGCTCCGCAGGCCGCACTCCCGCAGCCTCGATTTCGGCAACCACGGTGTTGATCTGGACCGTCTGGCCTTCCTGGACTAACACCTTGGACAGGATCCCGGCGACCGGCGAGGGGATTTCGGCGTCCACCTTGTCGGTGGAGATTTCGAATAGCGGCTCGTCTCGCTCCACCCCGTCGCCCGGCTTCTTCAGCCACCTGGTCAGGGTTCCTTCGAAAATGCTCTCGCCCATCTGGGGCATTATCACGTTCGTCGGCATCGTCGTGCTCGTGTGGGAACGGGACGCTTCGCGGTCCCGAGACAGTGCCCCCCCTGGCACCGTGGAAACCACGCCCCCGGCCGCACCCGGTTCCAACCGGGTCGCCTTCCCGCAGGCCTGTAGCCCGCAGCCTAATTGAGAATCTGCGCCTCGCAGTTCGGGCAGAATACCGTCTGGTCGGGCCGGGGAATCCGCCGGATGTGCACTACAATGCAGCCGGTCTCATCAATGGCCGCATCCGGCTCCTCCTCTTGCGTCCAGCCCCAGGATATCTCCGCCTCGCAGTTCGGGCAGCAACGCGGCAGCGCGGGAGAAGGAATGGTGGCCGTCTCGCGCTGCCGGGCATACTGGTTCCACTTCTGGTCCATAGGGGCACCCAGTCAATAATCCGCGAGTTGCCGCGCGGATCGGATCAGGTCTTCGGCCTGAGGCGGAAAGACCCTCTCCATCGGCGGGCTGAAGGGCATCGGAGTATCGGGCGCGGTGAGGCGCACGATGGGGCCGTCCAGGTCTTCGAAGGCGTGCTCGCTAATGAGCGCCGCCAGCTCGCCCCCCAGTCCCCCGGTTCGATTGTCTTCGTGCAAAAGAAACTTGTGCTCTAGATATAGTACCGGATTATTGTCCCGGATGGCAGCCCTAATCAATCCCTTGTGGTGAATAACGCTGCGAACTGGCGCGCCACGGCCTGCTTGACGGCGGGCATCTCCGGACGGCGTCCCAGCAGCCGTTCCATCGAGGTCACTCCGGCCTGGCGGATGCCGCAGGGCACAATGCACTCGAAATATCGAAGTTCGGGGGCCACGTTCAGCGCGAAACCGTGCGACGTAACCCAGCGGCTGATGTGCACCCCGATGGCCGCCACCTTCTCGCCCTTCACCCACACCCCGGTGTAGCCCCGGTTGCGGCCGGCCTCAATCCCGAACTCGGCCAGCGCGCGGATCAGCGCTTCCTCAATCCAGCGCACGTACCAGACCACGTCTTTGCGGATGGCGCCCAGGTCGAAGATGGGGTAGCCGACCAGTTGACCGGGACCATGGTAGGTAATATCGCCGCCGCGGTTGGTCTGGTGGACCTCGACCTCGGGTGGGCGCGCCAGCAGGTGTTCCCGCCTGGCGTTGCGCCCCAGCGTGAACACGTGCGGGTGCTCCAGCAGCAGCAGGATGTCCGGGATTTGCCGCGCCTTCCGCTGCTCCACTAGTTGCTGTTGCAGTGCCCAGGCCTCTTCGTACCCGATTGTTCCCAGGTCCTTCGTAACCATGGTACTGAGTGCTGAGTGCTGAGTGCCTGGCTTTCTCCGCACTCCGCATTCCGCACTTTTCTAAGCGTTGATCGTCATGCCCTTGACGGCGTTGCCGGCGTCGAACAGGGCTTCGGCCAACGTGGGATGGGCGTGGATGGTGTACATCATCTCGTCCACGGTCGCCTCCAGCTCCAGCGCCATCACCGCCTCGGCGATCATTTCGGTGGCCATCGGCCCGATGATGTGTACGCCCAGCACTTCGTCGTGCTTCTGCTCGGCGACGATTTTGACGAAGCCGTCGTGCCGGCCGAGGATGGAAGCGCGGCTGTTGGCCATGAAGCTGAACTTGCCGGTTTTGACTTCGTAGCCCTGCTGGCGGGCCTGGGCCTCGGTGAGTCCGACGCTGCCGATTTCCGGCTGCGAGTAGGTGCAGGCTGGAATGCGGTCGCGCCGCACGGGCTTGGCTGGCCGCCCGGCTATGTGGGTGACCGCCACAATGCCCTGCATGGAGGCCACGTGCGCCAGTTGCGGCATGCCCGCCACGATATCGCCGATGGCGTACAGGCCCGGTTCCCCGGTCTGCTGGTACTCGTTGACGTGGACGAAACCTTGCTCCACGCGCGCCCGCGTCTTTTCCAAGCCGATGTTCTCGGTATTGGGCTTGCGCCCGACGGCCACCAACAGCGCGTCGGCTTCGACTGAGCCGCGCTTCCCGTTGACCGTGTAGTCCACCGAGACCTTGCCGGGCGTCCTGACTTCTTCCACCTTGGCGGCAGTCTGCACTCCGATGCCCCGCTTTTTGTAGACGCGCTCCAGCTCTTTTGAGATTTCCTCGTCTTCGAACGGGACGATGCGCGGGAGCATTTCGAGCAGGGTGATCTCGGCGCCGAACGAGCGGAAGATGGAGGCAAATTCCACGCCCACGGCCCCGGCGCCGACAATCACCATCCGTCGCGGTATTTGTTTCAGTTCCAGGATCTCGCGGTTGGTGACGACCAGGGCCGGATCGGGCTGCAGTCCGGGCAGCATGCGGGCTTCCGAGCCGCTGGCCAGCAGAATGGCGCGGGCGGTGATTTCGCGGGCGGCGCCCCCCGCCTGCTCCACCAGCAGGCGCCCGCCGCCCGCCAGCCGCCCCCAGCCCCGCACCGTCTCCACCTTGTTCTTCTTCAGCAGGAACTCGAGGCCCTTGGCGTGCTTCTTGACGATGCCGTCTTTGCGCGCCTGCACCACGCTCCAGTCGAGTGAGGGCTCGCCGCACTGGATGCCATACTCCTTGGCCTCGCGAACGTACTCGTAAACTTCGGCGTTATGAAGCAGCGCTTTGGTGGGGATGCAGCCCACGTGCAGGCAGGCGCCGCCCAGCTTGTCGTCCTTTTCGACCACCACCGTTTTCAGGCCCAGTTGGGCGGCGCGGATAGCGGCCACGTAACCGCCGGGACCGCTTCCAATAATTGCTACGTCGTAATTGTCCGGCATGGCGAGAAATTGCGCTGCAAGGGGCCTAAAGTTCGATCATAGCACGAGGAGAATCGGATGCAGGCGCCGCCCCGCGTCCCGCCGGCAGCCCCCAGCCCACCTGTGCTGTTCCAACGAACCGGCCGGCGAAACGAAAGTCGTGGCAACACCGCCGCCAGTGCCAGAAGCTGTGGAAAAATGGGCGCGAACGCAAGCTCGCGCTTCATCCGGTGTGAGGCTGCTGCTTGACGAGAACCTCTCGCCGCGCCTGACCAGGTTTCTCGCCCATCGCTTCCCCGACTATTCTCATCCGCCCGATTTTTGCAGGACAAGGTAGAACAGCAGGAAGAACAGGACCAGGATGCCGGCCAGCAATGCCAGGCAACTGATCAGCCGGCTCTTGCCGGCCGTGCGTTTCTGTTTCTTATGGGCGCCAAGCGGCTTCCACTTTGCCACGTGCCCAATTATACGGGTAACCTGCCGCAGTTGCGACACGTCCCACGTAGCGGCGGCTGTAAGCCCGGGCTGCGGGCGCAGCGGGTAGCCCGCCTCCAGTTGCTCGCCGGCGGCCGCAGTTCTGGCGTGCCATGTGGCGGCGGCCCGCGTGGCGGGGTCGCCGCTATATGCCGTCATCGGAGACCGAGCTATGAACCTGGACACTTCCAAGATCCTGCAAGGCGGCATCCTGGTGGCCCTTCTGGCCATCGGAGGGCTGCTGTACTCAATTCGCAACCACATGACGGCGAACTCGCCCCAGACGCAGCCGGCGCAAACCGCAGCCGCTCCGGTGCCGGGCGCGCAGCCGGCGGCCACGCCGGCCGCAACGGCGCCCGCTGCGGCGCCGGCGCCTGCGCCGGCCTCACGTGAGCGCGCGACGCGCACCTACACGCCGGTCCCGCGCCGGTCGAGCCGGCCGGAGCCAGCCGAGCCGGCGCCCGTGGCGGCCGCCTCGCCGGCCCCGGCGCCCGCCTACACACCGGCTGCGGAACCGGCGTTCCCGGCGCCGCCCCCGGTGCCGCCCCCGCCGCCGACCCGCACTCTGACTGTCCCGGCGGGAACGGCCATCTCGCTGCGGCTGCTCGATGCCCTGAGTTCGGAGCGCAACCGCGCCGGCGACACCTTCCAGGCCACGCTGGAGGAGCCGCTGGTGGTTGACGGCATGGTGGTGGCCGACCGCGGCGCAAACGCCATGGGACGCGTTGTCCAGGCGCAGCAATCGGGCCGCGTGGCCGGCGTGGCTGAAATGGCGCTGGAGATTGACCGCCTGCAGACCGTGGGCGGCGAAGTGCAGATCGCCAGCGACACCATGATGCGCCGCGCCGAGACCAGCCACGGCAAGGATGCCATGACGGCCGGCGGGCTGGCGGGATTGGGCGCTGCCGTCGGCGCCATCGCCGGCGGACGCCGAGGCGCCGGCATTGGCGCGGCCGCCGGCGGCGCCACCGGCGCCGGCACCGTCATGGCCACCCGCGGCAAGCCCGTTAAATTCGATCCCGAAGCGCGGCTGACCTTCCGTCTGCGCGCCCCGATGACGGTGACCGTCGATACGGCCCGCGTCCGCTCCGCCGATTATGAAGGCCGCCCGCGCCTCGAACGCCGGAACTAGCCGGAGTCCAGCCGCAGATGGCGCAGATTCAGACGATGTGGGACGCCCGCCGCGGCGGGAACGCAGATGCGCGCAGATCAGATCTGCGTGTATCTGCGGCTGGCTTTGCTAGAATTGGGTTTGTGCCTGCCGTGATCTTCTCTTGCTGCAAGTGCCGCGAGGCGATCCCCCTGGAGACCGGGCAGAAGGTACACCAGCGGGACATCTGCCCGAAGTGCGACGCCGACCTGCACTGCTGCCAAAACTGCCGCTTCTACGATCCGCACGCGCACAACCAGTGCCGCGAGAGCCAGGCCGAATGGGTCCGCTACAAGGACGAGGCAAACCACTGTGATTACTTCGAGCCGCTGGCCTCGACCGGGCGGCGCGCCGCGGCCGGGTCGGCCTCCGCCGAAAAGGCCCGCAAGAAATTCGACGACCTGTTTAAGGCCTGAGTTTTCAGTTCTCAGTTTTCAGTTGTGAGAGGCCGGTTGGCCGCGGTCAGGGCCCGGCTTGCCTGAAGTTGCGATCAACCACCAGTTCGGGGTGCTGCCGGCGGAACGTCTCGGTCACGTGACAGGTCCAGCAGACCGCCCGGCCGGCGGCCAGCACGGCCGGTAGATTCTCGGGCAGCACCTGTGCCCACTCCATCGATCTTCCGTCCGGCGCCAGCAAGGCCGGTTTGCGCTGCTCCCAATTGATCTCACCCAGCGGCTTGCCGCAGAAGACGCAATCCTTGCCTTGGTACCAACGATCGAGGATGCTGCGCACCAGGCAATCCTCCGGCGCGGCTTCGATCTGCTTCAGGCACTGGCGGCCGCACTCCTGCCGTTCCGGCCAGCGCGAGCAGGAGGTGAGACTGAAATCGGGAACCTCTCGGCCGCCGGACAAGGCCGCGCGGCGGGCGTCCACTTTCACACCGGCCGGCTGAGCGGTTTCGGGGCAGGTCACCACCATCGCCCCCCGGAATTTCAGAAACGCGCGCACCGGGCGGCGCAAGCCGAAATAGAGGCAAACCGCGAAACCAACCGCAACCAGCAGGTAACCGAGCGCCCACATGGCCGGACCTCCCTTGAGGCTGTTAAGACGATCATATCACCACGGAGCGGCCACGTCGCAGGCGAACCGTCAACACAGAGCAGGCTCTGCGTTTTGCTGGCCGCCGGTATAAAATAGCGTTCGAAGAGAAAAGCTTCGACGCCTGCATGGATTCGAGAGCGTTTCTGGAGAAGCTGTGCGGCTGCCGTGTCGACCTGGTGCTGGGGGACGCCATTAAACCCAGGCTTCGGCCCGTGATTCTGGAAACGGCTGTCTATGCCGCGGGATCGGACCGAAAGACAAAGGGGACGCGTTGAGCGACGTTTTAGTTCGAATCAAGCGCGCCGTGCTTGCCGGGCGCTACGCCTTCAGCGAGAAGGCGCGCGTCGAAATGGAGACCGATCGTATAACGGAACTTGACGTGGCCGAATCCATTCTGAATGCGGTCGCCGTTTACAAAAAGATTCGCTCCAGAAGTCCTTTGCGCAAGCCCGGCCGGGAATATCTTTATGTCATTCAAGGCACGAACCTCGACGGCGTGGCGATATATTCCAAAGGCAAACTCGTACGACAAGCGGGATCGGACGTGTATTATTTCTTGATCTCGTCGAAGAGGGCCATATAGCGGAGGGTGCGATTATGATGACCGTGCGAATCTGCCCTTCATGCGGCAGCAATCGAATCAGGAAGGTTCGCAAGGACTGGAGCGGTGAGTTTGATGGTCAGGCGTATACGGTGCGGGACGTGGAATTCCACGAGTGCCCGGTCTGCGGTGAGAAGGTGTACGACCGTGAGGCCATGCGGAAGATCGAAGCATGCTCGCCGGCTTTCGCCGGGCTTCACGTCGGCCGCGGTTAGGATTCTGCACCGACCTTCGCCTTCGGTCCGACCTGCTTGATGATTGCCCATCGGTCTGTCGATAGAATGGAATTGCTCAATTCGTCAAAGGAGTATTCATGCGACCGCTAATCCGGACGCTTGCCATATTGCTGGCCTGCCTGGCCCTGGCTGCCGGGGCGCATGCCGCGCAAAAGGCCTTCCCCTATGCCTACAGCCAGGAGGACCTGCCGAACGGCCTCCGGCTGATCGCCATCCCCACGGATTACCCCAACATCGTGGCCCTGTATATCGTGGTGCAAACCGGCTCGCGCAACGAGGTCGAGCCGGGCAAGACCGGTTTCGCCCACCTGTTCGAGCACATGATGTTCCGCGGGACGGAGAAATTTCCTCCCGCCAAATACCAGGCCGCGCTGACCGCCGCGGGCGCGGCCTCCAACGCCTATACCACCGACGACCACACCGCCTACCACACCGTCTTCTCCAAGGAAGACCTGGAGCAGATTCTGGCCATGGAGGCCGACCGCTTCCAGAACCTGAAATACACCCAGGCGGTGTTCAAAACCGAGACGCAGGCCGTGCTGGGCGAATACAACAAGAACAGCGCCAACCCCATGAGCAAGCTGTTCGAGGCGCTGCGCGACACCGCCTTCGACCGGCACACCTACAAGCACACCACCATGGGCTTCCTCAAAGACATCCAGGACATGCCCAACCAGTACGACTACAGCCTGCAGTTCTTCGACCGCTACTACCGGCCGGAGTACGCCACCATCCTGGTGGTGGGGGACGTGACGCGCGAGCGCCTGCGCCCGCTGGTGGACAAGTACTGGAGCAACTGGAAGCGCGGCGCCTACAAGCCGGCCGTTCCGTCCGAGCCCGAGCAGAACGGCCCGCGCGCCAACCAGGTGGCCTGGCCGACGTCCACCCTGCCTATGGTCCTGGTGGCCTACCGCGCGCCGGCATACACGGACATCGAACGGGAGTCGGCCGCGCTCGACGTGCTGGCCGCCCTTGGCTTCTCGCAAAACTCCGACCTGTACCAGAAGCTGGTGATCCAGCAGCAGACGGTGGACACGCTGTTCGGGGGCGCCGAGGACCGTGTCGATCCCTACCTGTTCACGGTGCTGGCGCGCGTCAAGAAGCCGGCGGACGTGGGCGCCGTGCAGGAAGAGATTCTGTCCACCATCAAGAAGCTGGCCGCCGAGCCGGCGCCGGCCGCGCGGCTGGAGACCGTGAAGCAGAACCTGCGTTACAGCTTCGCGCTGTCCATGAGCAACAGCGAGGCCATCGCCGCCATCGTGGCGCGCTACGTGGCGCTGCGCCGCACCCCGGAAACCATCAACCGCATCTACGACATGTACGCGCAGGTGACTCCGGAGGACGTGCAGCGCGTCGCCCGGCAATACCTGACCGAAAGCAGGCGCACCATCGTCACCCTGGCCAGCCAGGCGGGAGGTAAGAAGCAATGAACATGCGCGCACGAATGATTTGCCTGTTTGTCTGCCTGATTCTGGGGCTGTTCGCGGTTACCGGCGCCTTTGCCGAGATCCAGGTGGTGGCTTTGCCCAGCAAGTCGCCGCTGGTCACCTTGCGCGTGGTGTACCTGGCCGGCGCGGCCGCCGACCCGGCCAACCAGCCCGGCCTGGCCACGCTGACCGCCTCCATGGTGGCGGAGGGCGGAACCCGCGACCTCACCTACAAGCAGATCGTGGACGCCATGTTCCCCATGGCCACCTCGGTGTCCAGCTACGCGGACAAGGAGATGACCGTGTTTTCCGGCGTCACCCACGTGGACAACCTGGACAAATACTACGCGCTGTTCCGCGCCATGCTGCTGGAGCCCGGCTGGCGCCAGGATGATTTCCAGCGCCTGAAGGACGACCAGATCAACTTCCTCCGCGTCAGCCTGCGCGGCAACAACGACGAAGAACTGGGCAAGGAAGTGCTTTACAACGCCATCTACCAGGGGCATCCCTACGGCCACCACAACGCCGGAACGGTCTCGTCGCTGGAGAAGCTGGCCGTCGCCGACCTGCAGCGCTTCTACAAGGCCCACTACACGCAGGCCAACCTGATCCTGGGTGTGGCGGGCGGCTACCCGCCGGAATTTCTGGCGCGGATGAAGAAAGATTTCTCGACGCTGCCCGGCGGGGCCGCTTCCAAGCCGAAACTGCCGGCTCCCAAGGCGGCCGCCGAGCCCAGCCTGCTGCTGGTGGACAAGGACACGCGCTCGGTGGCCTATTCGCTGGGCTTCCCGATCGAAGTGAAGCGCGGCGACCCCGACTATCCTGCCCTTCTGCTGGTGCAGTCGTATTTCGGGCAGCACCGCAATAGCGGCGGCCGCCTCTACCAGCGCCTGCGCGAGCAGCGCGGCCTGAACTACGGCGATTACACCTACATCGAGTACTTCCCGCAGGGCATGTTCCGCTTCGAGCCGGCGCCCAACTTGGCCCGCTCCCAGCAAATCTTCCAGATCTGGATTCGTCCGGTCGAGCCGCCGACCGCGCACTTCGCCCTGCGCCTGGCCCTCTACGAGCTGGACCGGCTGATCCGCAACGGCATCGGCAAGGAGGACTTCGAGCGCACCCGCTCGTTCCTCTCCAAATACGTCAACCTGCTGACCAGAACCAAGACGGCCGAGCTTGGCTACGCCATCGACAGCGCGTTCTACGGCATTCCCGTTTACAACAGCTACGTGAAAAAGTCGCTGGCCAAGCTGACGGTGGACGACGTGAACCGGGCCATCCGCAAACATCTGCGCATGTCCGACCTGCGCGTCGTGGCCATCACCAGGAACGCCGCCGAGCTGCGCGAGAAAATCCTGGGCAATGCCCCGTCGCCGATGTCCTACAACTCGCCCAAACCCAAGGAGATCACGGACGAGGACAAAATCGTCGAGGTTTGGAAGATCAGCCTGAAGCCGGAAGCGGCCCAGGTCGTGCCGGTTGCCAAGGTTTTCGAATAGGCAGGGAGCAGCCGCAGATTCCGCAGATGGCACAGATTTGTGCAATCTGCTGCTTGTCTGACCGCTGTTCCGGTACAATGAAAGCAATGACGCGGCGCATGACGAAAGCGGAAGCCCAAGCCTGGAAAGCCCGCTGGGAGGCGGTCAACCGCTTCGAGCGCGAAGAACTGCGAAGGACCACGTTCGACACCAAACTGCGCCAACTAGTCGCGCTAACGCAATGGGGCCGGACGTTCGGTTGGCAGAAGTGCCCCGTGGAAGGGGAGAACGAGGTGCGGGACCGGTGGATTCGCCTCAAGAAACACTACTGTGTCTGATTTTTCCGCAGTTCTGCCGCCTCGCGACACCCTGCGCGAGCTCAACGCGTGGTTAGCCGCCGCCGGCGTCCGCTGGGTGCTGATCGGCGGACTCGCCGCCTCCTTTCTCGGGCGTGCGCGCTTTACCAAGGATGTAGACGTAGTGGTTTTAGCGGGCAACGAAGACATCGCACGTTTGCTGACCGTTGGAGCATCCTATGGTTTTTTCCCGCGCTTGTCGGAGAGTGTCGCCTTGGCGCGGGAGAGGCGTGTGCTGCTTGTCGATCACCAACCAAGCGGCGTTGGAGTTGATGTCTCCTTAGGGGTGTTGCCGTTCGAGAAGGAAATGGTGGCCCGGGCAACGCAGGCGGAGATCGCCGGGATCGCACTTCCGCTGCCGTCACGTGAAGACCTAATCATCATGAAAGCGGTCGCCCACCGCCCGATCGACCTGCACGATATCGACGGTATTCTGGATGCTCATGCCGATGTGGATCCCAAGCGCATCCGCCGTTGGGTCGGTGAATTCGCCCGGCTATTAGAGATGCCGGAAATCCTGGCCGACGTCGAAGCGTTACTAACCCGCCACGGCAAACACCCCCCAAGGAAACGCGCCAGAAAATAACCCGGGGGCGTTTCCCCTCTTCACAGATTGATCCGGATGATCCACGAAGCGTCAAGCGTTGCGCGCTGTGGCGGCGGGCTGTTCTGACCGCTTCATGGATCATGCCGGCTGACCACCCAGGCGCCGGGACACCAAACGGAATCGGGTGGTAGCGGTTGCCACGGCAGTGCGTCTTCCGATATCATGATATTCTTGTCTTTAACAGGAGGATCATGCTGTCGGCCAACGGATCATTGACTCCAAAGGAGCGCGCGCTGGTCGCCTTGAGCGCCTGCGTGGCCTGCGGATGCCGCTCGGAATTTCCAGGGCGGTTTGAGGAAGCACGGGCCGCCGGAGCCTGCGAACGGGGAATGGGCAGAGCGCTGGAGATCGGCGTGTCGGTCCGCAGTACGGCAAGCACGCTGATGAAGCAGTGGATTGACCGGTTTCTTGCCGAGGCGAACGCGCCCACGCCGCCGCCCGCTTCCTATTCCGGACAAATCTTCGCCTTCATGGCGGTGGGGGCCGCCTTTGCCGCGAATTGCGGGGAGAGCCTGGCGCTGAACGCAGCGACAGCGCGCCAACTGGGCGCCACCCGCCAGCAACTGGAAGCGGTCATCGAAGTGGCCCGGGATGTGCGCAGCGCAGCCGAGCGGGGAATCGCCGCCAGGGCCGCCGGGATGTTTCAGGAGTGGACGCAGCGGGGCGGCGAAGACGTGGCTGCGGTCCGCGGCTGCGGCTGCCCCTCCGACTGACGGCAGTTCCTCACCAAGACACGAAGGCTCAAAGGCACAAAGAATTTTCCCTGTTTTCTTTGTGCCTTTGAGCCTTCGTGTCTTGGTGATTAATATCCGCCGGCGGAGGGGGCGGGCGGAAGGATGGCGAAGGGCACGCGGGCGAATGACGCCCGGCCTCCCATGTGATCCAGCACGTTCACCTGCACCCAGTAGTGGCCCGGCGCGAAGTCCTTCAGCGGCACCCGCAACTGGAAATCCGCGGCCTTGGTTTTGGGGTCGGCGAACTGGCGGACGTGCTGCAGGCGGGTTTCAAACGCTTTGCTGGTCTCGCTGAAAAACACCAGGCCCGCGGAAACAAACGGCTGTTCCATTCCCGGAACCGGCTCCGGATGATAGGCCTGGAAGTAGACGTACAGTTCCTGGTCCTTGCGGAACACGCGCGTGACGCTGGGCACGACTTTGTCGTCACGCGTGGTGCTGCCCAGCACCACCGAACTGATGGTGACCGGCCGCGCGGCCAGGTCGGGCACATCCAGCGCCTGCTCGAACGTACCCACTTTCCCGGTGCGGTTCTCGCGCACCAGCATTTTCAGCAGGTAGTTGCCGGGGCGCAGGCGGAAACCGCCGCTGTATTGCACGCCGCCGGTTTTGACCCGCGCGATGTTTTCGCCTTCCCACTTGACGCGGATGGTGTCCTTGAGCGATCCGGCGGCGGTGCGGTTGTAGGTGCGCACCTCGCCCATCACGTCGAACTCCAGCGGCTGTTTCTGCTCGCTGTCGGGCAGGTCGAGCTGCGACGGCGGTATCTTCAGGTGGACGGCGGCCAGCACCTCCTTCTCCCCCAGGAAGTAATCCACCTCGGTGGCCAGCCGCACATCCAGCGCCGGCTTGTCGGCGGCCAGCGCCTCGCGCAGGTGCTGGTCGCGCTCTTCCCGGGTGAAAATGCGGAATTCCCTGTTGCCGTAATAGCCGGGCCGGTAGCGGATGCGGACGTTGGGCACGTTCACCGCCACGCGGATGCGGCGGTACCTGCCGTCGGCCGCCGCGTTCTGGGTGTAGTAGCCGAGCAGATAGTATCCGCTGGTGTCCTTCTGGATCTGGGCGAAGACTTCGCCCAGGTCGTTGGAATCCAGCATGGCCTTGCCGCCGGTGTCCTGGGCGATGGTGAACAGCGTGTCCTGGGAGTTCAGAAACTTGTCGCGCTGCTGGAGCTGCGCGCGGCCGCTGAACAGCGAGGTGCCGCGGGTGAACTCCACGCGGGCGTCGCCGCCGGGCACGTGGGCCTGCAGGCCGCGCGCATCCACCGTGTAGATGGAAACGTTGGCGCGGTTGGCGGCGTCAATCGAGGCCCGCAACTGCGACTGGTTGTCCACGCCGGTGGTGGCGATGCCGTTCGAAAAATAGACCAGGATCTTCTTGCCGGGGATGCTCTTCAGCGTCTGCGAGACCACCTCGATGGCCCCCAGCTTCCGGTCGGTGTTGAAGATGTTCAGCTCGGTCTCGTCGGGCGTGAAGGCGGGGTTCTCGGCCTCGCTCGGCTCCTGGGACGGCTCCTGAAGCGCCTCGACGCCGGCAACCTCCGCCATTTCTCCCGTGGCCGTGGCTTCGCCCGGGATCACCTTCTTGATGGCCGCCAGCAGCGACCCGCGGTCGTTGGTGAAGTTCTCGAGGATGCGCAGCGTGCTGCCCAGCAGGCCGACCGCCACCAGGTCGGCCGGCGTGAGCTTTTCGGTGATGAACTTCTCGGCCGATTCCTGCACGCGCACGAAATCCTCGGGCGGCATGGAACTGGAGTCGAAGAACAGGAAAATCAGCCGGCGGTCCCTGGCCAGGTCCATGTTCTCCGGCGCGCCGCTCTGCGTAATCTTGATCTCTTCCTTCTCCGGCGTCACGCCCGCGCCCAGCTCGTCGGGAAAAACCGCAGCCTCTTTGACCTGGGCCTCGCGCGCCTGGATGTCCATGTAGTCGAAAGTCTTTATGGTTTGCGGCTTGTTGTCTTCGAATATCTGGAAGTTTTCCGGCTTCAGGCCCTTGACCGGGGCGCCCTTGCGATCGACGACGGTCACGTCCACCAGCACCAGCTCGGTAGTGACCTTGAACTGGCTGAGCGCGGTTGTGCCGAGCGCAGCGAGGATGGCCAATACGGCGCAGGCGCAGGCCAACAGACGCAGGCGGAAGGCGCAATGCCGACCTTGGACCTTGGAGTCGCCGCGGCGACGACCTTGGACCTTCAAAACGTCACCCTCACGTGCCACACCAGCGAGCGCATGGGCCGGGCGGCGGTCAGGCGGCCGTAGTTGTAGGTGTTGAGGGCCGTGCCCAGTCCGCTGAAGACCGGCGTGTTGAACAGGTTGTTGGCTTCCAGGCGGATTTCGCCGCGCGGCCCCATCTCTTTCCAGCGCAGCATCTTCATTAGCGCGCTGTTGAAGGAGGTCGAGGCCGGGCCGAAGATGATGTTGCGGCCGGCGCTGCCGAAGTAGCCCGGCTGCGGATTGGCGAAGGCCTCCAGGTTGAACCAGCGGGTGACGGTGGGCGGCCCGGCGCGGATGGGCAGCCCGGTGACGTCGGCGCGGTCGGCGCCGCCGCCCGAGCCGCTGTTGTTGGCGCGGTTGCCGCCCACCAGCGGGGTATACGGTTGCCCGCTATAAAAGTTGGCGCCGCCGCTGATCTGCCAGGCCCCCAGCAGCCGCGCCCCCCATCCCTGTTTCAGCCACCTCCGCCGGTCTCCGAACGGGAAATCGTAGATCCAGCGCGCGTCCAGCCGGTGCCGCTGATCGAAGCTGGAGAGGCCGCGCTCGCCGCGCAGGTTGCTGTCGTCCTGGGCCACGATGCTGCCCACGCCCCCGATGCTCGAAGCATTGTCGATGGACTTGCCCAAGCTGTAGGTGCCGGACACCGAGAATCCCCTGGCAAACCGCTTCTGCACCCGGCCCTGGAAGGAATGGAAGATGGAGTTGGCGCCGGAGGTGTGGTAGTAGAAACCGCCGGCATTGCCGATCAGCCGCCGCTGCTCGCTGGTCAATTGCGAGCCGGCCGGGGCGCGGTTGGGCGACCGGATCAGGTACAGCTTGTTGCCCTTTGTTCCCAGGTAGCCGAGCTCGGCCAGCAGCCCGTGCTTCAGGTCCTGCTGGATGGCGAAGTTCCAGGTCTGGACGTAGGGCATGACGAAATTGCGGTCGGCGGCGAAGGTGTTCTTTACGGTCTTGGGCGGCTCGGGCGGGAACGGTTCCTGGAGCGTCAGCAGGCGCGCCGGCGAAGTCAGCCGGGAGGTGGTGAGAGCGAAGGGCGGCTGGGTGGCCAGTTGCGGCGTCACCCGCTCCCACACCGTGTTGTCGTAGAACAGGCCGTAGCCGCCGCGCAGGATGAGCCGGCGCTGCTTACCGGGCCGCCAGGCGAAACCCACGCGCGGCGCCAGGTTGTTGGCATCGGTCTGGATCAGGGCCCGCGGGAACCGGCCGGAGAACGGGCCCGTCTCGCCCGGCAGCACCGGCGCCACGGCCGTGAACCACTGCGCCACGTCCAGGTTGACGATGTGGTCGCGCAGCTCGATGGGCGGCGGCAGCAGCTCGTAGCGCAGGCCCAGCGTGAGGCTCAGACGCGGCGTCAGCCGCAGGTCGTCCTGGGCGTAGAAATTCATGAAATGCGTCTTGAAGTAGTTGCTGTTCTGGCCGTAGCGCAGGGAGGTGGACTGCGGCAGCCCCAGCAGGAAATCGGCGAAGTCGAAGCCCGTGCCCAGGATGGTGGCGCCCTTCGGCGTGTACCCGCTGGTGGCCTGGCCGGTGAAGCTGAACGAGCCGCGGGCGTTGGGGGCGTTGAACAGCGAGTTCATGGCCCACACCAGCGTGGCGCCGAAACGCATGGTGTGCCGGCGCCGGGTCTGCACGAAATCCTCGTTGACGCGCCACATGTTGTTGCGGCGCAGCAGCGGGTTGGTGTCGGAGAGGCGGCCGAAGTTCGAGAACCCGATGCCCGGCACACCCCAGTCCCGCGGATCGCGCGACACGCCCTGGATCCCCAGCGGTCCGGCGACGTCTTCCACGTAGGCGAACCCGTTGATCATGTCGTACCGCATGCGGTTGAAGTTCACCCGGAAATCGCTGGTGGTGCGCTTGTTGATCATCCAGGTGAGGCCGGCGCTGGCGTTCTGCCCCAGCGAGTGGTTGCGGGTCAGCAGCCCGGGATAGATCTGCCCGCGGTCGGAGGCCGACTTGTTCATGGTGTACACGGCGAACACGTTGCTGCGGCTGCGCTGCGACAGCCTGCGGCCCCACCGCGCGCTGAGCTGGTCGTGGCCCGCCGGCAGCACCTGCTGCAGGTGATAGTTCAGCGTGTTGCCCGGCAGGTTCGGCTCGGGGAAGAAGCGCAGCAGCCCCGAGGCGGCCGGGTTGAAGCGCGCCGCCGGAATCCGTTTGTCGGCGAACGGCTGCCCCGCCAAGGGGTCATAGACGACATTGGTGATACCCGAGAAGTCGCCCGCGCGCATGGCCGGAAGCGGGACGGTGGTGGTGGTGTCCTGCGACTGGAAGCCGCGCTCCACCTCATAGTTCACCATCCAGGTCATGCGCTCAGCTTTGAAAAGCTTCGGAATCTGCATTGGCCCGCCGGCGCTGACGCTGTAATTCTTGCGGGAGTAATCGAGCTTGGGCTGCTCCAGCCCGGAGAAGGAGAAGGGGCGGGCGTCGAAGATGGAGTTGAAGTAGCGCATCCGGAAGCTGCCTCGGACGCGGTTCAACTTGAAGCCGGGTCCGCCCCAGAACCCGGACAGGTCAGCGGAGCCGCCCGGCGGAGGCGGAACGCCATTGCCGGGAGAGCCGGTGCGGGCCGCGGTCGGAACCATGGCCCCGAAGCCGCCCTTGGCCTCACGCCCCCGCTCGGCGATGGCCTTCGCCAGCTTGTCGCGATAGGCCTTGCGCTGCTCTTCCGCGATCTGCGCCGCCGTTTTCTTGGCGGCCTTGCGGGGCGGCGCGGTGCCGCTCTTTTCGGCGGCGGCGGCCGCGGCCTCCTTCTTGGAGACCGGCGGCGGGATGCGAATGCCGGCCACCTCGCGGTCCGCGCCCGGTTCCGGCGCGGCCACCAGGTTGCGCGCGATGGTGCCGGAGACCACGAATGCGTCTCCCGTGGACTCCGCCGAAACGTCGGGATGAGGAGCGGGCGTCGCCGAGCCGGCGGCGGCGTTGGCCTCCGCGGCCATTTGCGCCGCGGCTTCCGCGTTCAGCACCGCGAAGGCGCCCGACCGCGCTGCTTCCACCAGTTCCGCGGGCACCCCAGGCGGCGGCGCCAGCGCCAGCGTGAATTCCAGGTCGGCCTCCTTCTGCTCCGCCTGGAATTCGGCCACCCGGTCCTGCGGCTGAAACCCGAGAAGGCTTACCTTTACACTGTACTTGCCGGGCGGCAGTGCCACCTGAAAGCGCCCGTCCTCATCCGAAAAGACGGTTTTCCTGGCCGCCTCGCCCTCAATCAGAACCGTTGCCCCGGGCGCCGGCATCGCACCGGGGGAGCGCACGATTCCTGTGACCGCGACGGTCTGACCGAAGGCGGCCAGCGCGAGCCAGAAAAAGACACCAACCCCTTGTATCGCCCCTCGGCGCATCGATCCTTTCTAACACCAAAGTCGCAGTCAAGTCGCGCTTGTGTTTTTCTCAGCACAAAGGCACGAAGACACGAAAACAAAGACGGCCGGGATACGGCCTGCGCGACGCGGCCCATTCATGTTTTTTTCTTTGTGGCTTCGTGCCTTCGAGTCTTTGTGTTGAAACTCCGCTGGCTGTTGCGGCGCGGCTTTGGGGATATCATGGTGCGGGGGTGAAGGGTGAGGGGAGTGGTCGTTTCAGTTGAGCAACTGCTGAGCCTGCCGGTATTGTGGCTGCTGGTGGTCCTGGCGCTGCTGTTGATCCGGCGGCGAGTGCTGAAAGCGGCGGCGGCCTCTTCCTCCGATCCGCGGACGGTCCGGCTGCTGGCGCGCCTGTACCTTCCCGCGGGCCTGCTGGCCTGCGCTTACCTGACCCTGGAAATCGTTGCCCTGCCTCAGCGGTGGGATGCCCGAGCGGAAAAAGCGCTCAGCGTGCTCGCCCTGCTATTCGCTTTGTGGGCCGTCTGGCGCGCCTTCGCACTGCTGCTCAGCTATTGGGGAGAAACCAACCCCAACGCCGCCACCCTCATCCCGCCGGTGCAGATGGCCGGGCGACTCTTGTTTGCCGTCCTCGGTATCGCGCTGGCGCTCCAGGGACTCGGTTACTCGATCACCAAGCTATGGACGGCGCTGGGCATCGGCAGCGTGGCGGTTGCCCTGGCGCTCCAGGATACCCTCAGCAACACCTTCGCCGGTTTCTACATCATGCTCGACCAGCCGGTCCGGGTCGGCGATTACGTGAAGCTGGACAGCGGCGAGGAAGGCCGCGTCCAGCGAATCGGCTGGCGATCCACCTGGCTGCAGGCGCTGGCGAACAACCTCGTGGTGGTGCCCAACTCGAAGCTGGCGCGCGCTTCGGTCACCAACTACTCCCTGCCCGATCCCTCGATCAATGTCGCTGTGCAGGTGGGGGCCGGCTATGGCTCCGATCCGCGGCGAGTCTGCGCCGTGCTGGAGGAAGTGGCGCGCCAGGCGGCGTCCGAACTGCCCGGCCTGCTGCCCGATTCCCCGCCCACGGTGGCCTTCGTCGGTTTCGGCGACGCCGGGTTGAACTTCGCGCTGAACTGCCGCGTGCGCGATTTCACGGCCCGGTACGCGGTCGAAAACGAGCTGCGCTACCGCATCTGTGAGTGCTTCCGCCGGGAGGGCATTGAGTTTCCGGCGGCCCTGCGGCAGGTCTACCTTGCGCCCCCTGGCTCGGACCATTCACCACGGATCCCGCAGGGCGGGACGGATAAACGCGGATAAGCAACATTGACCGGCGATATCAAAAATGAGAACATGGAAGCGTGGAACTCTGGCCCGCACAGAGGTTTACTTTTACAGAGACGAAGACGGCTCGCTTCCGCTCGTCCGGTGGCTCGACGCGCTGCCAAGCAGGGCGCAGCTCAAGTGCACAGAGAGAATCAGCCGGCTCGCGGAACTCGGGAACGAACTCCGCAGGCCGGAAGCCGACTACCTGAGGGATGGAATCTATGAGCTCCGGGCGAGCTGCCAGGGAGTCCACTACCGCCTCCTCTATTTCTTCGCGGGAAGAGCGGTCGTGGTGCTCTCGCATGGCATCACCAAGGAACACGAGGTTCCGAAAAAGGAGATAGACCGTGCCATTAAACGTAAAGAACAGGTCGCGGCGGATTTCGAGCGGTACACGTGCAAGCCGGAGTAGCGCCCGCCAAAGCAAGAAGCGGAAATTCGAATCCCCCGCTGTCCAGTTCCTCTATGATCGTTACGTCGGAAATGACTCCCGACGAATTGTGGCGTACGAGCAGGAAGCGCTCAACGCGGAGATTGCGCGAAGGATCTTCGACCTGCGGACCAAGGCGGGCCTGTCACAGCGGGAGCTTGCGGAACGCATCGGGACCTCGGCTTCGGCCATATGCCGGTTGGAGGACGCCGACTACGAGGGGCACTCCCTCTTTCTGTTGAAGCGCATCGCCCAGGCGCTCGACACGCGGATCGAGATCCATTTCGTGCCGGCAAAGGTGGCTCCGCACCGCGCACGAACTGCGGCGCGGGCGCCAGGACCGAGCCCCTCCTTCGTGAGGCGAGACTGAACGACCTCCGCGACTACTTATCAGTCGGCAACGCGATTGACCCCGAGAACCGCGACGTCGTTGCAGGCCTGAAATCCGCAGCCCGCAATCCGAAATCCTGGTCATAACTCCCACTTGGCGTCCCACACCACGCGGGAGCGCGTCTGGAAGGCGCGGTTGGCCATGAAACAGGCCAGCGTCGAGTAGTAGGCCTCTTCCTCGTTGCAGATGGTCTTGCGGCGGGTCCGCATGCACTCCAGCCAGTCCTTCAGGATATTCTCGGCGCCGGCCTGCGTCCCCGGTCCCTTCTCCGCCGGCAGCTTGCTGGTTTCCGCGTTCGGAACGTACTCATAGCCGAAGTCCTTCACATAGCGCTCGGCCATGACGGTGCCGCCGCGGCCACGCAGCATCACCCCGGCGGTGGTGCGGACGCCGGGCGCGCTCAGCACTTCGGCCTCGAAGCTGACAGTGACATCCTGCGGGTAATCGAGAATGAATGAAACCGTGTCGGGAGTGTCGCGCCCATCCTTGTAATGGTAGATGCCGCCGCCGGCCACGGCCGCGGAAGGGTTCTTCAGCTTCAGCAGGTGATGGGCGGAATCCACCACGTGGATGCCGATGCCCATAATCATGCCGCCGTCGTAATGCAGCCATTTGTAGGGGCTGAAGTAGATGTCCGGGTTCCACGGCACTTTGGGCCCGGGGCCGCACCAGCGGTCCCAATCGAGCCCGGCGGGCTTCTTCTCGAATCCCGCGGGAGCGGTGCGGATGTATCCCTGGTTGGAGGTGTACCAGGCGCGCGCCAGCCCGATTTTGCCCATCACCCCTGAATCGACGTACTTCTCCTTGATGTAGACAAACTGCGGCAGGCCGCGCCCCTGGGTGCCGGCCTGCAGCACACGCTTGTTCTGCCGCACCGCCTTCACAATGGCCTGCCCGTGCTCGGGGTAGTGGACCATGGGCTTCTCGACGTACACGTCCTTGCCGGCATTGCAGGCCTCGACGGTGATCTGCCAGTGCCAGTGGTCGGGGGTGGCGACGATGACCGCGTCGATGTCCTTGCGGTCGAGCAGGCGCTGGTGTTCCAGGTAGGTTTCGACCGGCGCGCCGGCCTGCTTGGCCGCCTGCTCGCGGCGCACGTCGTAAACGTCGCAGACGGCGGCAAACTCGACGCCGCCGATGTTCTTCAATTGATTCATCAGGTAGCGGCCGCGGCCGCCGGCGCCGATGACGCCGATGCGGATGCGGTCGTTGGCGCCCAGCACGCGCCCGGCCGACGCCGCCGTGGTCACCGCGGCGGCCGTTTTCAGAAAGCTCCTGCGGGACGTCTCCTCTGCCATGGTTGCCTCCTCAAGCACCGGAAACTTAACACAAAGACAGGCGGCAAGGAGAGGATTCCTCGTGAGAGAGAAGGGCGACCACAAGGGTTGCCCCTGCGGCAGTGAGGGAGGGGCGGGGTCGCCGCGGCGACTGCCCGCCCCGGCCATCTATTTCGCCGCCGCTTGGAGCGGGGGCAGGAAGTTCTCCATCACCCAGACCTCGTATTGCTGCCGTCCGGCGGAGAAGGCGATGCGCTTCCCGTCGGGATGGAACCGCAGGCTG
>Ga0315288_10000535_pt1 | contig 47827 bp, 42 predicted proteins | sample YL17G11_20_MG_FD_203454 | JGI IMG/M metagenome (GOLD analysis project Ga0315288, IMG submission 203454) | Sediment microbial communities from Yellowstone Lake, YNP, Wyoming, USA - YL17G11_20 | ecosystem: Environmental > Aquatic > Freshwater > Lake > Sediment | place: USA: Wyoming | collected... | reverse complement strand
TCGCTGACAGCAAGACAATCAAGGGTGTTTCAATACTGTCGGGAAGAATTGATCGGCTCAACAAGTCGATGGCGGGTCTTGCCAAGAAGAAAGTAGTAATAGACATTTCAGCTCGCGGCATAAAGGACGCTGAGGGATTCCAAGCTGTAATGGCGGATATATCAAAAGCGCGTTCATCGGGAATGGCGGTCGGACTTGGCAAAGGTTTTGACGAAATTGGTCGAAGTGCTCGCAGGAGTGCTGACGATATAGATGATTTGGGAGATAGTTTTAGGAATTTCCATAAAGATGCCGAAAAGGCGAAAAAACTGGACGATCTTATCGTCAGTAAGTGGAAGGAGGGCGCACGCGAAGCGAGGTATTTCGCAGATGGCATTGGTGTTTCCAATGGCATGATGATCGGTGCTGGCGCGGCGGCGGTTTATCTTTCCAAGCAGGTATCTGAAATCATAGATCGGTTCACCGATGCGAGGATGGAACTTGCCAAGTATCGAATTGAAACAGATGCGTTCGGAGACACCACGATAGGTGTTACCAAGAACGGTCTTGAGAGAATGCGCAAAGAATTGAATCTCACAAGAACGCAGGCTACGGAATACTTCAAGATATTGCGAACTGGAACGAATGAGCTTGGCCGATCCCCGGCTGAAATTCAGGGCGTGGCGAAGGCTTTACGGGCGGCATTTGGCGGCGATCAGCTTGCAAGTTTAAGAGAATACATCGATCTCCTCAGAGAGATTCCGACTCTTGATACCGATTTGAAAATAACCGCATCTATGGATGACGAAACAGCGGCCATTTTCGCGCTCGCTCAGTCGGGTAAGATGGAAACGGTAATTGATTTTCAGTCGGCTGGTCTTCTTGGTGGTGTTGGTGGTAAGCCAACAGAGGAAACAAAAGGCGAGGTGGCTCTTCTGAATGCGCAACAGAAGACTCAGGCTGGCATAGAAGCCGTTTCCGACACCCTTCAGAGCTATTATCCCACTTGGGGGACGCAATTTACCGCAATGGTGCAAGGAATAGACAAGGCAGCAGCGGGCATCGGCGTGGGAATTGCTATTACTGGTGCAATGAAAGCTTTTCTCACAAGGGCAGCCGTTTCCACCAATCGCACTACCTCATCAATAAAGGTTGACACTGGGATAATAGCGAAAAGAAGTTTGATGGGTAACAAAGGCATAGGCAAGCAATTGCCGTCTTTGCCGAAGGGTGCTGGCGAAGCTCAATTTATGCCATTTCAGGAGGAAGAAGGAACCATAGCGAAGATTGTAAAATCATTCAAGGGTGCTGGAGCCAAGGCAACTCAGGCTGCTGGCGAAACAGCTAAGTGGGCGAAGGGTCTGAGTTCGGCAACAAAAATCACAACTGGGGTTGGTGCCGTGATGCTTGTTGCTGGTATTGCGGCAGACAAACTAGCGGACTATTTTGAAGAATCTGGGGACAAGCTGTCTTCCACGACTGTAAAACTTGGAGGCGAGATGACCAAGTTTGCGGGAACAATAGTTACAGCAACCGCCATCGGCGCGATGTTTGGCGGTATAGGCGCACCCGTGGGAGCATTGGTGGGCACGGTGCTTGCACTTATGACGCAGCTTGACGGACTGGGTATTGCTTTTGAAGATTATGGGAAGCAGCTTCAGAAAACAGTAATGATTGCTGGGAAAGAAGTTCCACGGTTCAATGCAACTGTTCGTTCTATGGGACAGGTATTACAGGGATTCGGCATAAATCTCCAAGATAATGCCGCCTCTTTGAAGAAATTTGGGAAAAGCGCATGGGAGGTGGCAAAAACAACACTCCTGTACGGAACAAGTATCGGGCAAGCAATACTGGCATTCAGAGCGTTGGCAAGTGTAATGGAGTCTGATGAGTATAAGGTCGCCTTGGCTGAAGCAACGGCCAGTGCGAAAGCTTTGTCTGGAGAGCAGGAAAATCTCAAGAAGTCCAGTGAGGTTTTTGCCGAAGGGATAAACAAGAACAGAAAAGCGTTGGTTGAATCGGGCCTTGAACTTCAGAAGCAACTCCAAGAAACAGAAAACGCATTCAAGAGCGGGAAATTTGCTCTCGCTGATTTTGAAGCGGGTATCGCCAAAATAAGGCTGGGCAATATTTCCGAAATGGGCGGCTCCATGAAGGGATTCAGCTCCGCCATAAAAGCCTCAACAAACGCCATCTCTGATAGGTTCAAATTTGCTGGCAAGGCATTGGACGAGATGCGTGACGGGATTCGCAAGAATTCCAAGTTGGAGGGCGAACAGAGGAGACAGGCTCTTGACCATTTGTACAAGAAAGAGTTGGAATCTGTTCAGCAGCTCGTTGATGGAATTCAGGAAGTCATTGACGCTTTGTATAAGTCTCCGAAGATAATTCAGGAAGGGCTGAAAAGAGAAACGGCAAAGACAAGACTGACTGCTGGCGTAGAGGCCGGTGCTGCTCCCGCAAAAGAAATTCTTAAAGTGACAGGAGAAATGTATGATTCGGCTGTTGACAACCTCAAGGATGTGCGCAAGGTAACAACCGATGCGACGATAGCTGTGTACGAGGGAGCAGAGAAGGTAAAAGAAATACAGAAAAAAGCTGGCAAGGACATGGTAGGACTCTTTGGGGATATGAGCGAAGAAGAAAAGAAAGCCTTCTCTGTAAAGGGCATTGTCAAAGAAACCAAGGATGGATTTACAATAAATGAAGAAAAGGCAACTGAGTTCCATGATACGGTTAGCAAGCAACTTAGTGATGTGACGGGGCAACTTGATGATATGAAAAAGGCCCTGCCGTCCGATTCGTTTTTGGGGCTGGCAACAAAGATGGCAAAGGCCGAGGAGGGAATAAAGACTTACGGAACCGCTGTGGAAAAAGCAGAAGAAGAAAAGGCCAAGGCTGCCAGAAAGGGCAAACCTCTCGCTCCCGCCGAAGACGAGCTAAAGGCAGCGAAAACTGGTCAGGACGAAGCGAAGAAGGCGCAAGATGAAGTTTCAAGGCAGGTAGAAAAATATGCTCAGGGAATCTACGAAGGTAATATTTGGCCGGAAATTAGCAAGACGGTAAAGCAGTCAGGCATGGATGTGGAAAGCTTCAAGACGGCAATGCTTGCTCTTGGCAAGGCAACATCCGAGGGGCGCGAGGTTGAGGCCAGTGATTTGGAAGGGCAACTAAAGGATGTTCAGAAAATTCTTCCGATACTCAAAGCCATAGAAAAATCGGAACTTCACAGCAATGTCCATTTCGACAAGATGCAGAAGCTTCTCAAAAAGTCATCCAAGCTGGTTGATTTGAAAGATGTCAGCGGACGATATATAACCGCACAGGATTTGCAAACCACGAATCTCAAAGTGATATCGGACGGCGAGAAAAAATCCTTAGAACTTCAAAGAGAGATCGGGGATATTATTGCACATTTCACAGATGTTCTCAGTAGCGGCGAGGTTGCGGCATTGGAACAACAGATAGAGACGCTGAATTTGAGTGCCGATATAGCGGCCAAGACGGGAAGTCCGATAGCTCAAGTTGTCAAGTCTATTGAAAAGCAGTCCGATTTGTTTGACATGCAATACAAAGTAATGAGTGATTCGGTTGGTAAATTGAAGATAAAGAACAAAGAGGCCGAGGATGGATTAGCATCTGCCGAAAAAGAATTGGCTCTTGCTGAAGAGGCAGCAAAGGCCGGTGGCAAGGTTGAGAAGATAAAGCTCGAAGGTGCGAAAGCCGCTGTAGAGGAAGCCAAGAATACAGTTGGAAAAACTCGGATTGGATTAAAATCGGCTGAGAACAAGATGGCTGACATAGTTAGAACCTTCCCGAAGCTTGGTGAATCATTCGACAAGGCTCTTGATTCACTCAGGGATAGCTTTGAGGGCCAGAAGATAACAGCCAAGCTCGATCTGGGCAGGGCGTTATCGGAATTCGCAGAATTTTCAGATGATGCCGCCAAGTATTCTGCGGAAGCTACAGCTATTACGATTGCGGGAGCGAAAGAAGAGGCCAGTGCCAAGAAGAAGGCCATCATGGATTCACTAGCCGCTGAAGAGAAAGCCCAAATGGAAAGACTGGCTATGTCCAAGGCTTCTCCTGCGGAAAAAGCGAAACTGGCAGCAGATATTAAGATGGGAACCGCAGCCAAGGCGCGGACAAGATTTGCTGAAATAGAAACAGACCAAAAGAGAATAGTTTCTAATGCGGCACGGGCCGAGGCTGACATGAAGACTGGGCTGATTGACGCATCGCAGTCCGCTCTTGAGGCTGAGATGGAGGTGGCGTCCATGCGGGGACACCATTTGTCAGATTTGATGAACAAGCAGAAAGAGATATTGGCATTAGAAGCGGACAGGGTTGACGCAATGCGCGAGGAGTATAAAATAACACTCGCGAATAACGGCAACACGAGGGAAACTCAGATAAAGGGGCTACAGCTCAGGACGGCTGAGGCCAATCTCCAGCGAAAGGGCTTAGGCTACCAGAAGGACATCATGGACAAGATGCTTGGTGCCGCACTGGGCGAGATAAGCACAAGCAAGGGCGCACGGAGACAGCGCGGCACGGATGTCGGTGTTATGGGTGTCGGAGCGACACGGGTAAAGACGGCAAGCGGTTTGCTTACAGGAGCAGGGCCGGGCGGTGTTATTCCGTACCAAAAGCGGCTGAATGAATATAAGGCGGCAATGGCCAATCAGAAAGTGTTGAAAAAGGGAGGGAAGATCGCAGAAAAAGGCAATGTTGAACTCGGAGATATTAGAGATGGAATACAGGGAATAGATACACGCTCTAAGAGTGGGGCGTCGTTGGATACTCACGATTCAACCACGGAAGGCTTGCTTGCTTCGATCCTGTATGTTGCCAAGGAGATGGCTGTTGGCATTCTCGATGGAAAAGAAGCAACAAACAAGACGGGCAAGAACACTCGGGATTCCATCGAGAAGGGTTTGAAGGATGTTCAGTCGGAATACAAGAAGGGTGTGCAGACGGCTGAACTCGGAGAGAGTGCTCGCGCCAACGAGCAAGTGGCGGTTGAAAAGAAGATTGAGCAGGCCGTGTATGAAGAATCGCCGGGAGAGAGAGGACGAAAAGAAGGCAAGCTCGGTGATGCGTATATGAAGAAGGAGGGCTTTGGTGGCGGTGCTGGTGGCAAGAAATCGTTCAAGGGCGGACACAAGTTCATGGAAAAGATGGCCTATGATTCGGCCAAGGGAACATATGATACTCCCGGCCCAAAAAGCTTCAGCGGTTTTGGCGGAATGGGATTGGCAAAGAAGAATGCGACGGGTGGATATGGTTCTGTTGGGCCAAAGAACTTAGAGAACACGAAGAACATAAAACGTATCGAAGATACGTCTAGTAGCGTAGGAAGTCTGGACAAGACAGTCAAAGATCAAGTAGGTGCTCATTCATTCGCAACTTACGATGCCACATCTGAAAGCTTGTTGACAAACTTGATCGCCAAGTTGGACAAGAGCGCGGCATTATCGCCTGACAAGACTGCGGCAGGGCCAGCACTTCCCGAAGCGCAACCCGTGCAGGTAGGCGGGCAAGTCACGGTGCATTTCGATAACCGCATGTTTGAAGATACCGTGGTGAACATCATGGACAGACGGATGAACTCGCCACAAACAAGGAAAACGCTTGATAACGCAGGATATGTGAGCGCAAAAGCATGAGCAATCCCGTAGCAACAATAGGCAACGATATACTCGACATTTTACAGCCAGTCGTGGAACGGAAGACTTTTGCCAAAGTCGTTTATGATTCGGCGAATTTCTTCACATATGCCAATGGCGAATACGGTTCTTATAGTCCAGCGGGCAAGGGTGAGCAGTATTGTATTTTTGTTCAGATGAGTGATGCTTTGAGTGGTGCTGGAGGCCAACCTTCTTTTGTTTCGGATAGCGCATGGAAAAATTCAACGAGTGGGGATGATTCTGGGCTTAAATCTGCCGCTTCTGCTTTTGTGACTGCCGCCAATTCCGTTATGCCGAAAGTTATCATTCCAAGCACGATGCTGGTGGACAATGGTATCAAGACAACTCACAAGAATTCGTGGGCTCGTTACAATGACAGTGGAACATGGAAGGACTTGTTCAACTGGGAGTTGCTGACAGACAACGGCACACCCATTGCGGCAGGTACTGAGGGCATTTACGCCAAAGTTGCTGGCAATCATGGAACAAACTTTGTTTCCGTATTCGGCAGCAAGGACGATACATATGCTGATAATATTTTTAAGATGAAGCTTGAAAATCCTGCAAGTCCGCCTCTCGGCTCGGCTCATGGTTGGCTTAAAGACAACAGCTCGGATTTAGTTGTTGGCGGCGCGTGTGTCATCCTGCTGAGTATGATGCCATACAGAAGCTATACAAAATCTGGTTCCGATAGCGAACCTGCTCAGGTTGGCGCGGTGCAGAATGCGTCTAGTGTCACCATTGAATTTGGAGAAGTGAAAATAGTGGTTCAACCTTCTGGCGAAACAACAGTATCTCTCGGCAATACAGGTGGTGGCGAAAAGAATACGATGAAGGTAGATTTGGCGGAAGGCAGAACGAAGAACGGGCCGCCACAACAGGAGTATATGGTTGATAAGTCACCGTTTGTCATTCTGTGTTATCCCATTTGGAACGGGATAGTTGTTGCCAGTGGCGTGCAGGACAGTAATTCGGTGGTGGCCACATCAAGCCATCTTCTCAAGAAGACCAAGGACGCCGATATTCTGGATTCGACTTATTCTCTTCCATTCCGTCCTGATGCGCCAGCGGCGATCAGGGTAAACGCCAAATCGACTTATTATCCCGAAGTGAATGTTGATTTCGGAACAACCGCGACTGTTACGGGCCGTAACTGTCATTTCGAGATAGCCTATCTGCCGTGCTTCTTTTCCAAGGAAGGTTGGTTCGACGAATATCAGACATTGAATACAAACATGCCGGGTTTTGCTACATACCAGTACAAAGTCTATCCAATATGGACAAAGGGCGGCGACGATCTTATGACTCTGAGTCCCATGCCGTCAGCTCCAACAGATACGGGAGCTGCTGGTGATGTTGCCAATACCAATTACTACAAGACACGATGGCACATGCACCAAGATGCGTTCAATCGCCGCAGTGGGGAAATATTCGGCTCATATCTTGAGACGATCCAGACGCTTATGTTTCCGATAAAGAATTTCAATGGCAGCTTCAATCTGAACTGGACAGGCGGGACTCCCGGCGACTCTGCTTCAACGGGTAATTGGAGAGATTATGTTCAGTCCATCAATGTGACGACGAATCTTGACGGCTCCAGTGGCAGTATCACTGTTGATAAATACGGTGTCGCAGGCCAGCTTGCCGAAGCGATTCAGTCCATCGGAGCGATAACGATCAATGCGAGCGGCGGATATGGAACAGATAGTGACACGCCGTTCTTTTACGGGTTCGGAATGGGAATACAGGATACTCGATCAACTGGCGACGGCGGCACATGGACGATCCCGCTCATCGGGCTCGAAAAGAAGCTTGATGATATAGCCATGCTTTTTACCCCGATTATGGACGGCGAACTGTTCGTGGTCGCCGGTAACTTTTTGTGCAAGTATGCGGGGCTCGATCCAGATTATACATGGGCTTCTCTACTTACCCCACTAGGTGTTTCTGATGATATAAATGTGGTTCGTTTCGATTGGAAGGCGGGCACCACTGTTCGCACGGCACTTGAGGAGGTAGTGGCAGATACCTTACACCATTATGTAGTTATGAGGGGCAAAATTTTCTTCTATGAACTCGATGGTTTTACGGGTTTACCGTCTGCCTTAGCCTTGGGGCCTGATTGGTCTCCCAATTATCCTACAACCAAGATAATAATGTATGATGCGGCCCCAGATTTCGAGGACATGAGAAACCAGATATTCGTATTTGCCTTGCAGCAGATGCCCGAAGGACGATGGGCCGAGATACAGGGCTTGCCGACATTTCTTCGGCAGAAATCAATTCAACAGGAGACAATTCCTGATATTCCGTGGGCCAGAACTCTTGTGAAATCTACTCCCGGTTATCTCGATCAAACCAAGATAGATTTGCTGGCGAATAGGCTTGCCATAGCTGCCAGAAAATACGAGCTGATCGGCAAAGCGACGATTCCCGGCAACGGCAGGATAAACCCGTATGATCGGTGGGGAGATATGATAATCTTCGGGGTCACGCACAATCTCGACTTCAGGAACAAGACATGGACAACTGATCTGGAATTTATGAGGAGTGCCGCTACATGAAAAATTCAGTGAGATTTCAGTCTTCGACTGGGCAGAATGTTTTTTCGCAGATGGGCAACTTGCATTCTGTTATGCGCAGTGGCGCACCGATGCCTTTCACAAAGCCGCAGGTGCTAGTGAAGAAACCAGAAGATCAATATTTTGTGGTTGGAAAGAATGTGATTGGCGGAGACGAAATAATCGGAGTGCCCAAAATATGAACAAGTATAAACAGCAGGTCAACCACCCGCAGTGACGCGGGTTTGAAGTGAGTATGTATGCCAAACAGAAAGCGACAAATTAAACAGGAGACTAGAGTGGACAAGGTTGGGGGCCATAAGGCCCACAGCCGCCCGAAGTCAACTGAACTCACTGGACGCGGCAGTCCGAAAGATGACAGGAATGCTTCCCTAGTTTCTGTCCGCTCTGTGAGTCAGTCTCGAAGGGATAGTACGAAGAAGAAGGCCGTAAGGCCGATTTCTTCAGGCGGCAGGAGTAATCCTGTCCAGTATGTTCCAGTAATCAGTAAAACAGGTAAACCGCTTATGCCGTGTTGTCCTGCGAGAGCACGGGAGTTAATCAGTAAAGGCAATGCAGTAGGCAAGTGGAAAGTAGGTATTTTCTACATCCAGTTGACACAGCGAGAAGATGGTGTTGTTCAGACCATCGCAGTTGGCATCGATCCCGGCAGCAAACGGGAAGCATTCACGGTGAAATCGGCAAAGCATACCTATCTCAATGTGCTGGCTGATGCAGTGGCATGGGTAAAAGATGCAGTAGAGACAAGGCGGATGATGAGAAAGAATCGGCGGTTTCGCAAGACTCCTTGCAGAGCGAGTAGATACAACCGAACAATCGGTGGTCTTCCCCCATCAACGAAAGCAAGATGGCAAGCAAAAATTAGGATTGTGGATATTCTTGCCAAGTTGTATCCCATCACTGACTACATCGTTGAAGACATTTCGGCTACGACAAAAGAAGGCAAACGCAAATGGAATGCTTCTTTCTCACCATTAGAAATCGGCAAGAAATGGTTTTACACCGAACTGCAAAAGCGTGGTAGTCTGACAACAAAACAAGGTTATGAAACCAAGGAACTACGAGACACGCTTGGCTTAAAGAAAACGAAGAGCAAAATGGAAGAAAAGTTCTCAGCTCACAATCTTGACTCATGGGTTTTGGCAAACTCTGTTGTCGGTGGACATGCCAAGCCAGACAACGAGGCGATATGGCGACTGATCCCGTTGAGATTTCATCGGCGACAACTTCACTATTTACAAGCAACCAAGGGCAAAAGACTACACTATGGCAGCACCATGAGTCTGGGAATCAAGCGTGGTTCTCTTGCGATGCACCCGAAATGGGGATTGTGCTATTTGAGCGGATACATGGGTGATCGGGTGAGTTTGCGTTGTTTAGCCGATGGTGTTATCTTATGCCAGAATGCTAAGAAAGAAGACTTGAAGATATTGCGGTTTAATAGTTGGAGATATAAGGCGGCTTGAAAGACGCCCTAGAAAGCGTGGTCTCAAACCGAGAAGGGAAAAGAAAATGAAATATCGGCAGCAAACGAAAATCCTGCGGTTGCCAGTGGTTGGTGACGGTGATCGGTTCGATCCCAAATTGGAACTGCGGAAGTATCAAATCATAGAGAACATGCTGCTCGCGGGAATGAAGGGAGTGCGGAATTGTCTTTTCAATGAAGGCGATCTGATCCTACAGAAGCAGCCCGATGGCACATTCGCAGTAACCCTGACTACGGGAGCAACGGGCATTGTCGGTGGGGCATATTTTTCCGCGCCGTCGCATACTGCGTGGACAGGGCTTCAGAAGGACAGGACATACTTCCTGTATCTGAATGGCACGCCGCACACGATTGCCGATCCCGAGCAAGTAAGGGTTGCCTTTACCGAACATCGAAACAAGGACATGGAAAATTCTGCAATATTGATGGGCAGTGTGAGCTTGCGGGATGAGCCCAAGCTGGACAGGTATCCCTATGGTAAGCTGTATGCGCGGGATATGCTTCGGCACGCTTCCGACACCGAGAATCCACACGGCGAAAAGCTGGTTCAGGACGAGCTAATAGTGCGAAAAAAGCTAGTTTTAAGCGCACAGGATGGAGCAGGGCTGGAGATAAGGGCCGAAGGCGGTTCACGGTGCGTCCCAGCGGACTCAATCATGCCTAGCGTCATGGAGTTCATATCGGCGGGCATGGTGGGTGCTAGGCTATCGGCGGGGGCACCCGTGGCTTTTGTTGTGGCCAGCCGGGTTTACGAGAAGGCCAGCGCGGCCAAACTGGGAGATGTTTCAATCGAGTATGTAGATAATCAAACTTTTTCGGTTTACAACACGGGTGACGCAGGCATTCAAATGAGGGCTTTGATTTTCCATAGGTGAGACAATGGGTTGGCCGAGTACCCCAGAATACAACACCAGTTTTTATCAGATGTCGCGGCACGCGGAAATCGTGGTGACGCGAGATAGGGACTGCTTTGCCTTTTTCCCTGACATGATCCCCAAGGATTCGACTCCTATGGCTGGTATTTGGCGGGACAGTGCGAAAACATTACCGCAGTGGACATCGGGCTCGGGCACCTTGACCGCAAGTGAGCGCACCCTGTTGTGGGCAAGAGTGTCTGGGGATGGGTTGGTATCAGGTTTCCGATGTGTGCCGTATGTCACGAGTGACGACATAGATGACACGGATATTGCGCCGTTTCGGGAAGTGTATGCGCCGCGAGTGGTATATGACAGGGAATCAAACAGCTTACACTTGTGGTTCTGGACGAATGTAAACTGGGCATATAACGGCACGGCGTATACCGAGGCAGAGATTTACAAGATTGGCGCAAAGGATTACGATCAGGCCATCGGCACTGGTTTCAAGAAGTGTAAGAAGGTGCTCTGCTATGCCGTGGGACATTTTGAGCATCTATATGTCGAAGGCGGATGGGTTGGCTCTTTTGTGGGCCAGCCGGGCAGCACCGCTCAATATGACATGATCCCGATTTTCTCAAGGCCAAAAATCATCACCAATTACGCTCCTACTCCCGATGATTCCGCAAATGGATCGGGACTCATCACCGACGGCTGGTATCCCGCTGTCGATAAATTCCCGTTCCAGTTGGTAAGATCGGCTCCCAAGACGCTCGGCATGCGCTGTGGATATCGGTGTCGAAACGGCATATTCGCTGAAGCATTGGAAGGTATTGACGGTGTTGGTGGGCCTTCGCACGATTTGAATGATCTATGGACGCATACATTTTCGGGAGCAACTACCGTCTATATGAGGTTGCGGTTCAGGGCGACAGGTTCTCCTGAATACAACTCGCCTGAAGCGTATATGAACACCGCATTGATAATTACACTTGAAACGAGCGATCCAACTGGATGGGTTGCTGATCCATTTCATCGCGATCTATGTGTTGGTAAGATAGACACTGATATGTCAGGCGATATTACCACGATTGAACAGTGGTGGCATGGTGGCAACGAAGATGATACGGCGGTGGTGCCTGATACCAATAGCACGGCGGCATACAACGGGTATCCTGCGGCGGATACCTCTGATCCTGCTCCTAATCCGACGAGAAGCACCATTCAGATTTACAACGCAGGTGGTGGTAGCCATCGCAACGAGTTGCAACTTTACGGCGTGGATACGGTGCCTCTTAACACCATCACATTTCCGTATTTTGAGAGTGAAGCTGCTCTGTCCCCCGCATCCAATCAACTCAAGGGTGTTTTGAAATGGGCAGTGTTGGATTCGCAGAATACCAAAGCTAGTGCAGATTACAAGAGTCTTGGGTTGCGTGCGGATGTCCTGCTCCCACCTTCGGGAAAGCAAGTGCTTGAAATATATGGATTTCAAGCTGCGACGGGCCATGCCGCTCCATACAGAAACCAGTCGGCTACTCCTGCCAAAATAGAGTGGCGGTATCCCGTTAAGGGTGGCGCAATGGGAGCACCCGGTTCTGCCAACACATATTGTCTGGATGCTATTACGCTTATTACGGTAACTCACGATAATGGCACGAACACGCCTATACCTTCTTATCCTGTTGGCAGTTGGGCCAATTGTGGAACGGTGACACTTGCTTTTACGGCAAACAGGGGCCATGTGGCTGCGAACGGCGATGGCACGGGCACCGTACTTGATCCCGCTAGTGGTTCTGCGGGCTCCGCTACATTTGATATGTGGTTGAAGGCTGTGCCAGATCATAAGCACCAGCATACTACTCTCGGCTATGATGTTCTTGATGGGCCAGACGCCACCAAGCAGGCGAACACCGACCACGACTGGCGGTACTGGATTCAGGGTGACTCACGAACGTCCTGTTACGGTACGACAATCGGCTTCGGCACGGGGACTCACAGTACCTCATCACTGCGTATTGATTTGGGGCCGTGCCAGCTCACCAGTGGCGCGAGCGTCTATGTTGACTGGGATGACATGCAGCTCCAGAACGGGGGAAGCGTGCGGGCTGACTGGGGGCTGGGACATCTGAATAACGCCAGTGCCGCCATCGTTGCCAAATGGTTCACGGGCGAACTGACGCTCGCGGGCGGTGCCACAACGCTCAACTGGCTTACGCAGACTTTGACGGGCGGCGGCTTTTGGAATGTGGCGGCGAGCACTCTCTTCAAGGTTCTTGATACAACAGATGCTACTTCTTATCTTGGCAATTCTGGCGCATTGCAAGTGTTAGGCGGCGCGAGCATACAGAAGAAACTGTATGTGGGAACGGAATTGGACGTGGCCAATTCAGCTAACTACTGGCGTCCAGCGAGTGATTTTCAGGCAGAGGTAAGCGGCTTTGCCCATATCCATGCCGGAGGCGATATAATAATTGACCACACCGCTTTATCAAGCAGCACTTATCTATATGCTGACGGAGGAAGCGTTGAGCTGAGTTTGCGTGGTGGTATTGCATACAAGTTATTCGGTAAGGGAGACGACATACAATTTACAGCAGGAGGTGGCGGTGCGCCGGGCGGTCTTCTCGACGGTGGCAAGTGGAACATCAATCCGACGAATATGTATTATGCCAGCCAGCCAGCCGTTGATGGTGTGCAGGTTCGCCTCCAGCCAACTGCTGGTGGTTCGCCAATCAATGTCTGGATTCGCAAGGGAGGTATAACATCCACATGAAGAAATTACTCAGAATCGCGGTTTTCCTACTGGCGATACCATGCTTGGCTCAGGATACCAACTGGTATTACATGGTATATTTTCCAACAGGTGCAATTCCTTTGATTGGGGCATTAGGTTCAAACTACACGAATGATCCTGCCAGCACTGTTATAACAAATGATCCTAGACTATTAACTTTTCAGCAGGTAGCTATAAGCAATCTTACAATTAAAGGAACGAATATCCAAACACTAATCAATAGTCCTAGCAATAATTTACAAGGAACGAGTCTAGCGATAGGAACGAATACACCAAGAAGTCAGATTCATTTATTTGGTACGAACGATGTTCCAGATGAATTCAATCGAATGCCGAATGGGATAATCATTGATGGTACGGGATTGGGCGACCAAGCTCTTGATTACTGGATAAACGGAGAACCTCGGTGGTCTGATTACATCTATCGTAATGAGGGTGGAGAGTTCAAATACTGGTACAACTACCAATCACAGAAGGATATTTTTGTAGCATCCCGCAACGGAAGATTCGGAATCAATCGTCCATCGAATATCATGGATTACCACAGTATGTTTACGGGTAGCGGACTGAATGATTTGTATATTGGTGGGATTTATCAGTATAGATTTAGCGTGGTTGTGATAGTGACAATTGATGGGACAAATGCTGTGGCCGATACCTACAAGGTGCAGTATTCGCTGGATAATGGTTCCACATTCGTAACATATGCCACTGGTCAAGTTATCTCCGCTGGTGTCGAGACTTCTGTTGGTGGTGGCGTTACGGTAATGTTTAATAGTCAAACAGGCCATCAAACTAATGATAGTTGGCTAACAGTATGCCATGCTCAAAATCCGCAAGGTACTTTTAGTATCTCTCCGCCAAAGATTGAGGAAATCTTGATAAAGACCAATTTGTCAGTGGAGTCTTATCAGGATGTAACGTTTGAAGGTAATAGTATGCAGTATGGCAATGTCTACCCGCTTAGGACTGGTACAAACTCTGCAATCTATCTTGGTAGCACATGGCCGTGGAGTGGTATTTATGCAAATGTCGTTACTGGTGCCGTTGGAGCAAAGATGGTATGGGAATATTGGACTGGAACAAACTGGTATCCGTTAGTGGTTGGCGTTAACTACTATCAGGACTATTCCGCTGATTTATCAATATCTGGAAAAATTGTATGGGATACGGCTACTATGCCCAACTGGTCATCAACTAACCTTACTGTTGATACATATACCAATCAATATTATTGGATGCGCGGACGTTCGACTAACAATGTAACGACTGTCCCCTGTATTTCAGCGTTCTCTCGTCATGCGGGAGCTAGGCTTCTTGTCTACAATGCACATGGTGATAATAAACCGGCATTTTCTGTTGTGGATGACGGTACAGTGACGATGGGTGATTGCCGCTTCACGCAGGATTTGCTACAGACATTTTACTGGAAATTCAAGGTAACACATACTGTGGCGATAACCGCAGTGACAGCATCAATCATTGTCCCGTTCACCAACGAGTTAACTGACGGGTATAATGTTTACTCGAATAATGCGTGGTGGCCGGGGACTACCAATCTATGTAGAATGACCGTATCCATGAAATCAGCTGATAATCAAAAGGCGGGTCTTGGCTTCTATGTTGAATTTTATGAGAACAATGTGAAAATTGAGGACTTATTTGAGGTGGTATCGGGTGACAACAGTATGAGAGCAGCATGTAATTTTACACATATTTTTAATCCAGCCAATAAGACAAATTACTATCAGATAGGCGTTAGACGATATTCTGCTAACGATGTGATTATGGCAGGTGGGCGTACTAACTGGTGGTATGGGGAGAAAATACAATGAGAATTCTTTTGCTGGTGGGTTTGATTATCCTCATTATTCAAGATGCGTCGGCGCAATCGGAGTATCGGGTGTTGAAATATCTGAACGACTTAGGATACACGAACACTACTCCTCACTACGGTACCGATTACAAATATTTGCAGACGACGAACGGGATTATTATTGACCTTTGGCAGATTCCCGGTGTTCCGAAACCTGATTACACAAATCTTCCTTCCGAAGCGGTATCTGTGACATGGTATCAGGCGAAATGTCAACAGGATAAACCTATTGCATCGAAGGTAATAGAAAACAAGTATATCCATCTGTGCGACCGTGTTATTGGCAGTGAGTCACCCGATCATGTCAAAATGGGATTCTCTGAATTGGAAGCTACTTTCAATTTGATGACGAATAAAGCAGATGCGGCTTACATGAGGGTTCAGTTTTCGACAATCAGCGCAGAAGCCGAAAAGTTAATTGGAGCAGCATGGTTGGATACCTGTATTTGGCACACGGAGGCAATACCCAATATGTCCAATATCTGTTATGTTGCTTCGGGATTTGGCTCTACCGAATTCAATACGACATATTATTGGAATGGCAAGTACGAGAACAACCTGAAGATATACGAGGATGCCAGTAACACAGTATGGTTCAGCAACAATGGAGATAACTGGCTGATGCGGAAAATGGGTGGTGCGGGAACACCGTGGTATGAAAGTGCTTGGAGTACGAACGAGCCATCTACGCTGACTTGGCATGTCAGTGATTTTGGAGACCCTCCTGCGGGGAGTATGGCAAGGCAATTTTATTTGGATGTGCGCTGATGAATAATCTTCACCGCATACAGATTGAGGTATCCGCAAAATTTCTATTGGATATTGCGCGGTGGATGTTCTATCTTGTAGCAGTAGTTAGTCTGGTAACGTTACTAAAAAACTGATAAGAATAAACTGTGACGGCATGACTTGACTTATGGTATGAAAAGCCCAAGACTGGGCTTACGGTAAAAACAAAAAGTAAAAAGGAGGAACAGCATGAAGCTGAAAATATCGGAAGCGTTGAAGGCGATGAGCGGTGAACCGTTGATGGACTTGGACAGGGCAACGAATAAGCAGATTCAGTTGACGCTGCGTCATATCTGCGTCGAGGCGTTGCTGAGGCCGCTGGACACCGACGCGCAGCTCTCGGTTATGCAGAAGTTCCAGATGGGCGAGCTGGCGCACAAGATTTACAACGCCAAAGAGGACATGGACATTACGCCCGAGGAGGCCGTACTGATTAAGGAGCGCGTCGGCAAGAGCTTCCCCGTGCTGATTGTTTGGAATGTGTCAAAACTGATGGAGTAGCCATATGGGAATAGAATTTTTATACGACACCTCGAAACTTCATCCGTTCGATTTGAGCGGGATTTTGACTATTGAAAATAAATTGTGCGGAATTATCAACAACCATCCGCCAGAAAGGAAAGCTATGCCATATGATGTGATTGAGCTTGTTGCAAGAAACGACAGAACATTTCGGGTGTATGTCAAGGACGACGATCTGAATGTCATCAATGTGGCAGGAGCCACCGGCTTTCTAACCGTCAAGAAAACCACGGATGATGCTGCCGTGATGTTTTCCAAGAGCACTGCGATCCCCGCTCAGGGAACCATAGGCTCTCCCGATCAGGGCGAGCTACTTTTCTACATCGTTCCGGCGGACACTGCGAACCTTGATATTCGCCAGTATGTCTTCGATGTCAGGGTAACGCTCGCCAGCGGCAAGACATACACCGTGCTGAACGGCGTCATCAACTTGGTGAAAAACTTGTCGTGATCTGCATCCCTTCTGCGTAGTATGTAGTAAAGAAGGAGCGGCAGTGGCACATATCCAAATTGACTCAGATGGCTTCATTGTCGTCCATGACTGCTACGAACAGCGGAAAATTGTAGGCGACATTGGCGGCGCATGGGACGGGATAGACAAGGTGTGGCGTGTTATCTTCACGGCTTACAATCTTGAATACCTTCTCGACAACCTTGAAAACCTTTCCGTTCCCGAAGGCTTGGAAGCCTTGGTTGAAAAGCAACTGGAAAAAGAACAGAAGCTGCTTCAAATACGGGAAATGTCCAAGCAGGACGTTCCCGTGTCGTTCAAGATACCGGGCCTGAAGTTGCCGTTGCGGAATTACCAAAAGCTCGGGGTTATGTTCGCTGTTGAAAACGGCGCGGGCGTTCTCAATGGAGACCACATGGGTTTGGGAAAATGTGAAAAAAAATCCTCAATCATCGCTTCCGAGAATGGATTCATTGCGATGGGGAAACTATTTGACGAGCATGCGGACATAGAAAGTCTTGATCGTGATAATACTGGCGGAGAATGGTACAGGCTGAAGAAAAAATTGAAAGTTTTGGGATTTGTTTCTAGTGGCCTGCAATTTCAGGAAGTCTGTAGGTTTTATCGTGAAAAGGTGAAACAAGCATGCGATATCAGACTATCGAATGGCTACACTATCGGATGTGGTTTAAGACATGCTTTTCTGTCTCCACGAGGATGGTGCAGGGCTGAAAATCTCAACAACGGAGACTGGGTTGGACTTGCGGGTAGAATAGATATTGCCAATCCTGTTTTCTTTGATCCTGACTTAGCTGAGTTGATAGGGTGGCAGATTGGCGAGGGGAGCGAATCTGCCACCACTGGTTCTTTCACAATTACGCAACAGGATATTGTCGTCTTGCAGAGGCTAAAGAGTATTTTTGATAGTCTGGGATTCAAGAAGTTTTATGGAGGCGGTTCGGTCAAATGCTCCATTCGTAATTATGGAAATGATACTCCATTCCTTCATGCCACCTCGATCAGATATCGTAGGTATCTGGAAAGCATAGGATATAAATTTGGAGCCAAATCGGGAGGACTGGTTGTTCCAGAATGTATCAAGAATTCACAAGACATTTCCGCAAAAAGGTTTTTAAGGGCCTACTGGGATGCGGATGGTTGTTGCAATGATGACGATCTTGAGATTACTTCCAAGAGCGAGCAGTTGATTCGCGATGTCTGTTTTATGTTGTTGCGTTTCGGAATTATCGGGGTTGTTCGCTCAAAGAAAGTTATGACGAAGAAGGGAAAGCAAACATACTGGAGAATGACAATTGGTGGACTATTTGCTCGAAGGTTCCTGAAAGAAATCGGTTTTGGATACGAGTATAAACAACAGGCTCTGATTCGACTGTGTGGGAAAACCTGTAATACGAATTGGGGAGACAGTGTTCCGTGTCGTGACGAATTGAAAGAAATCATTGATTTAACCGATATTTCTTCGTTGCGTTTGGGATTTGGAGGCGTTTATGTTTCAGACTATTCGTTATTGCAATATCCATCGAAAGAGCTTGCTTGCAGGATAGCGGATACATTGGAAGATATTTTGCTTAACGGATTGGAACCATTGAATAATTCCAGATGGGGAAAACGAAGACAAAGATCAATCAGACTAGTCGCTATTCATGCCAAGCGGTTGCGAGAAATTGTGGATCGTATTCGATTTTTGGCATCACGGGATATCATCTGGGTAAGTGTGGATACGGTCAACAAACACAGCTACGATGATTATGTTTACGATATGCAGATTAGTGGGTCGCCGAATTACATTGGCGATTTGGCTATTTCTCATAACACGCTTCAGGGGATTGCCACTGCCCTTTACTGGAAGTCGCAACACCGCATCACCAACGCGCTGATCGTCACCCCTGCCTCCCTCAAGTACAACTGGCCCATCGAAATTGACAAGTTCTGCGATGAGAAGTACGTCGTGATAGACGGCACAGGCGGCGAGAGGATTGCCCAGTGGCTCATGGAGGATGTCTTCTTCTACATCGTGAACTACGAGCTTATCATCGAGGACTTATTCGGCGGCAAGAAATTCGAGGAGAAGATAAATGAAACTGCTTCCGACAGGGTGAGAAGGGAGTCGAGGGTGGCAAAGACCAAGCAGCGCGAGCGCATACTCGCGCCCCTGCGCAGGCGCGTGTGGGGAGCGATCATCGCCGACGAGTGCCATGCGATTCGATCTCACGGTGCTCGTCGCACAGTTGCCCTGAAACTGCTTCATGCCAATTTCCGAATGGCACTAACTGGCACACCGATGGATGGCAGACTGGAAGAGTTGCACAGCATCATGGGTTTTGTCGCGCCGGGATTGCTCGGCTCAAAAGCAAGATTTTTTCAGCGGCATGTTGAGACGGATTTCTACGGCAGGGTAACGGGTTACAAACGCCTGAGCGAAGTCACGAAGCGAATCGAGCCGTTTTTCATTCGACGATTGAAGCAGGATGTGCTAAGAGAACTACCTGACAAAATATACGAAAACAAGATCATCACGCTGTCTCCAGAAGAGATGAAAATATACAAAGAGCTTGCCAAGGGCGGGCACGAAGCCACCGCCGACGAAGAGGCAATTGTCGCCGTGATCCGCTGCAAACAGTTTTGCAATTACCCACAGATGATCGAGCCCACTTGCAGCAAGATGTCCAAAATGGAAGCCTTTAAGGAAATACTGGACGAGGTTGTTATTCAGAACGGACACAAGGCTCTTGTTTTCAGCCAGTACAAAACGATGCTGGATTTCATCGTGCCGGTGCTAGACGAGATGGGCTTGAAGTATTTCAGGATAGATGGCGACACGCCACCAAGGGAGCGGGCTGCAATTCAGCAGAAGTTCAACACGGACAGCAAGATTGATCTGGTGATCGGCACGGATGCGATGGCCTTCGGTTTGAACCTCACTGGAGCTTCATTCTGCATCAACATGGACGATTCGTGGTCGCCATCGACAATGGAGCAAAGGTGTGACCGTGCGCACAGGCTCGGGCAGAAGAATGTTGTCACGGTTGTTAATTTCATTTGCAAGGGAACGATTGAAGAAAAAATTCGAGGAGTTCTCGCCGCGAAGAACAAGATAACGGCGGAGGTTCTTGGAGACGAAACGGACGAAATGTTAATCAGAAGGCTAAGTCCAAAGCAGATAGCCAGCCTTCTCTGAAGGATTTTCGGTAAATGCCAAGTTTCGATTACACGGTCTATCTTGAGCGTGATTTGCTCAAGATTGTCACAGGTAGCTCTATTATGTGCAGGCTTCACCTGCATCAGCTCAAGGATGAATGGTTTTCATCCATCGAACGCAAGTTCATTCTCGCCGTCGCACAGGATATTTTCAAGGATACCCGCACCAATCTGACAAGAAAAGTCTATGAATACGAGGTTGGCTCAAAGGTTGATGATAGCGACAGGGCTCATTTTACTGGCGAATGGAACTTGATAGAGGCTACTGAAGCCACGGAGCATCCCGACGTTCTAATGACGAAGCTCAGGGAGGCGGCCACTGGCAGACAGGTTCTGGAACTGGGCCAGCAACTCACGACATACCTCGAAGAAGGCAGAATCGCGGATGCCGTATCGCATCTGAAGCAGGCCTCGGTGGCCATCGGCGTGAATAAGGACGCTAGACCAACTATCGAGCTGACAGATTATCAGGCCCGCAAGCAACTCATTCTCGACAAGAGGGCACATCCTGAAAAATATCTCGGCATTAAGACGGGCTTCAAAACATTCGATTTGCGAACGGGCGGACTGTTTAACGGGGAACTAACACTTTTTGCAGGCATCACCGGCGTTGGAAAATCAACACTCGTGAAGCAGATTGAACGCGGCATTGTGACTCTGAATACTCAGAAAAATGTTCTGCATATCGCTAACGAGGAATATCAGGAACAGATCGAATATAAATTTGACGCTGGGTTCACGGGTATTCCCTATCTTGATTTCAAGCTGGCAAAAATTTCCGATGAAGACTTGGCTCGGTGGGAGAAAATGATGCAGAACTGGTCCTATGGACGAGTCTTTCTGAAAGAGGTGCCAGCCTTCACCGATACAACCCTGATTGAGCAAGCGCATCAGGCGTTGCAGGTCGCAGGCATTCCGATTCATGTTATCGTAATAGATCATCTGCCAAATATCAAACCGATCCAACAGGTGTGGGGCGAGAATGACGAGCTGAAAAAGGCGGCAGCGGACTGCAAGGAACTGGCAAGAGCTTTGAGGTTGCCAGTTGTTGTGCCGACTCAGGCTGCCACCGTTGTTGCGGAAAAGACAGAGAAGGGCAAACGAGCGGGCCAGTTGGATGTCTTCGGCAGCAGGGGACAAGTGCATGTTGCAAACACATTCATGATTATCATGGAACAGGGCAGCGACGAGACGCAGACTGACAGGCAAGACTGGGAGCGCGATGTGTTCTGGTCTTGCGACGTTAAGAAAAACAGGGATGGTGCTCGGTTTCGCTATAGGGCGATTCACCGTGTTTTCACAGGCATCGTCGAGGAAGTGCCAGAGGAAGACACTCCTACCCAAACGGCAAATCCGGAAACTCAGACGGCAATGGACGGAGTGTTGGCCGAAGCAGAGGCCGCTCAACACGGTGAGTCGGTAGAGCCCGAAGTCGAAACTGCTTTGCAGGAATCTTCTACCGAGCCTGTTGAAGAAATGCCATTGACGGACATGAAAGTTGAAGAAACGCTCGTTCCACAGGTGGAAGAAATCGCTCCCGAGCCGAAGCCGTCTTCTTTGCTGGAAAGACTCAGAGCGGCCAGAATACGATTCGGTGGGTAAAAACTATGGCTAATTCGTATAGTGTAATGAGCTAGGAAAAGACAGGAGTGCTATCACATGGTGAAAATCTGTAAGAGTTGCGGTGGTAGGTGCTGTGTGGGTATCATTGAGGTGCAATCCGCTGATGAACTTTTCAAGGATGGCCTACTGACAGTTTCTTCGTTGGCGGGAGACGGCAGCAGGGTCATGAAGACCAATGAGACGGGTCGGTGTGTTGCTTTGCAGGATGGCAGGTGTTCTATTTACGACAGACGCCCGCAGATATGTAAAGATTTCAAAACAGGTAGTGAATGCTGTTCTTCTTTCGTGAGCGGCAAGATAGCAGTGCATGTTTGTGAGCCGTGTAAACTGGAAAGGAAAGGTGATCGCAAATGACAGACATACTTCATCCGTTGATAACGCATCAGGAAATCGGGACTTCGTTCGTGGGTACATACTACATTGAGGCAGCGTTTGTCAAATCGGGCAAAAACAAGAAGGACTTCACAGAGCTGACGCTGCGTGACAAGTCGGGAAGCCGCGTCTGTAGATACTGGGGCCTTATCGCGGGTGCGAAAAAAGGTTGTTTTGTGTATGTCGAGGCCACAGTTGAATACTACATGGGCGCACCGAGCATAGTTGTTAACAGGATTGAGATAAAGGACGCCCCGTCAGACACATCGAATTACATAGCTGTGTGCGACGATCTGGACAAGCATGTTTCCACGATATTGAAAGTCCGCGAATGGCTCAAACAGACAGAGGCAAGTTGTTCTGGAAGCGTGGTGGGAAAGGTTGTAGATGATGTATACAGCGATGACTTCTATAAGCGGTTCCTTACTACCCCCGGTAGCGTCAAGCCCTTCTATGGGCGTCAGGGGGGCCTTCTTGCCAATACGGCAAGGGTTGTCGAGCAATGCAGCAACATCTCGGGCTCCTACTCGCTCAGGCCCGATGAAAAGCTTATTTTGACGGCTGCGGCCCTGCTGTTCAGGGTAGGGGCGATTGACGTGTATGAGTTCCGCGACTGCATGCCAGCGGAAACAGACAAGGGCGTGTTGTTGGGCATGAACAACATGACAATGAATAAACTGTTTATTTCGGTGAGGAAGGTATTGGCCGAGGAAACCAAGGCGAACAGGGCCATCGATAGTGATGGCGTATTTAGGCTCATGCACGCGGCGTCAGCTTACACAAACAGCCATCTGCTCAGGCCGATGACGAAAGAGGCAATCATCCTTGCGGCAGCCTATCGCATGGACAACGAGCTTGTCGAGGCTATTGAGTTCATGGCGAACGACACGAATACATCCGAGAAGTTCACGGCGTATGATCCTGCGTTCGGTCGCCGCTACTATGTTGGGAAGCGACAGTAAAAACAGCGTTTATCTCTGGATTTTTGGCCACCTGACGCAATGTAGCTCTAAAGGAATGGCGAGATGCCCAGTCAAATTTCAATAAGGGAGCAGAAGAAGTACAGGAATATCTCATGGCTGATGCCGTCCGTGGACATAAAAGACGCGGTGGAACGGCTGGGCTCCCGCATTGTGTCAACCAGCGGAAAAGAGATGTTCGGCTTTTGTCCCGATCATCATTTGTTCACAAACCGCAAGCCGTCCGATCCAACATGGGAGATCAACACAGAAACGGGAAAGACGCTGTGTTTCACCGAGGGGCGCGGCAGCAATCTTGTCTGGGTTGCATGTCGGCTTCTTGATTGTGTTCCAAAGGAAGCGGTGAAGTTCCTGACTGGTTTGAGCGGTGATTTCGATGAGACTGAGATAGAACTGAAATCGCTCAAAGTCAGGAACAGCGATATAAGGCGGAAGGACGAACAGGAGAAGTTGCGTGTGCGGGGCCTCGACTCGATTGAGAAGGATATTGAAAAGCGATATCTATCTCCCGAGGCTTACCAGTTTTTTGTCCATCCGCCAGAAAAGAAATACCCGACGAATATCTCACAGCAGACTGTTGACAGATACAAGGTCTTTGAGCGCACCTACGGCTATTACACTGGCAGGGTAATCATTCCGTTTTTCATGGCGGGGAAAGTTGTGGGATTCTGTGCGATAGATATTCACGGGAAAGATTCGTGGCTTCGACAACATCCCGGCAAACTAGAGAGCAAATATAAGAAAGTGCTGTATCCGCTTGGCTTCCAGCGGGGAACTTGTCTTTTCGGTTATGACGATTGCCAGAAGAGGACAGATTTGCTGATCGTTGTGGAAGGCGCAAGGGAAGTAATGAAGCTCTGGCAGGAGGGTTTTACCAATAGCGTCGCAATACTGGGCTCGTTCATGAGCGGTATCCAGTATGATATGATTACGAGGCTGTCTCCGAAGAGGGTTGCCCTGATGTTTGACGGTGATGATGCGGGGGTGGAAACAACAACGAAGGTTTCCAAGACACTTGGCCGTCTTTTCAAAGCGGATGGCCAGATCGTCAAATGCTTTTTGCCGCGTGGTCGTGATCCGAAAAACCTATGCGCGGATGATTTCAGAAAAATGCTCCATTTGTGAAGAAAGGCTGTTGACTGGATTTGGGAAATGCTGTAGTTTCTTTCTCACAAAATTCGCACGGGTTGTGCATTAACATAAACCGAAGTTCGGAAAGAACAGGAGAGAGTAATGAGTAAAATCAAGTCGTCGTCCCTTGCCTCGGGACGTAGATCGAAACTGCAAGAAGTCAAATTCAAAAGAGTTCCGCTGAGGAAAAATGATCTCGCTTCCTATGTCTCGATGCAAGCTCGGGGAGAATATCTCGAACATCCTATGAGCGATATGTTTTGTGACATTCTGCACGAGATGGTCGTGAAGATGGTTTATTCGGTGTGTCATAAGTACAGCAGGGTAAGACATTCTCGAACCGTGGATGATCTGGCTCAAAACTGCTGGTTGAAAATTATGCGCTATATTCCAAGGTTTGAGCGAAAGAAGTCCTCATTTTCAACCTACTGTTACAGGATTTGCAGTTCAGCGTGTAAAGATGCCTGTCGCCTGATTCAGCGAAAACCGATCTATTTTAGCCCAACTGCTGGCGAGACAGAGCCGAATATTTCTGAGCCACAACAGCCAGCGTTATTTGACATCAAGCTTGCCACGCTAACCGCAATCAAGAAATTCCGTCGCTATAAGAAGGTCACAATAGCTCTCTTGGGAGACCCGAGAGAGAGCGATTATCAGTGTCCTGCCGATATTGATTTGAATCATGCCGCCAAGATGTCTGGCCGCGCATACAGAATCGTGAAGCTATTTTATACCAGAAAATTGAGGCCGCTTCTGATGGCCGAACTAAGAACAGAGAGAGGGAGTGGACATGGGCGCAAAAGATATTCAACCGGGCGAGTGTTATCAGAAGTTTGATGACGCTGATCGTGCTTGCAGACAGTGCCTGTCGGCAAGCAGATGCGCGAAGGCAACTGCTGAAAAATCAAGCATGGAAAGACATCTTGATGCCGTGGGCTTGACGGGGAACACTTGCGTCAGGCGGCTCATAGATGCTTTGGGGAACGAGCATGTTGTCGTTTTCCATCCAGAGAAAAACAGGCTTTCCTGTTTGTTCAAGGATGGAAAGGCAGTTTGCGTGCAGGTGCTCGTGTCTAAGAAAACGCTTCGTGTTGGTATTGCATCTCACAAAACCAAGGGAGTGATCGAGGCGGGCAAAGAATTCGATGTTGCCGAGTTTCTATCGAAGCTGTGATGGACGAAACATTCCTATATTATACGCCGCAGTTTGCTGAATACAATGTGGCGCAGAAGAAAGCCTTACCGTTACTGGACAAGGATGTGAACATGGTTGTGTCTTTTCCGACTGCTACGGGGAAGAGCGCACTTGCGGAATGTGCCTTTGCGTATCACTTGTCAACCAATGCGGAATGCAAGGTGGCCTACATATGTCCTTTTCGCAGTTTGGCAATGGAGAAGTATGAGACATGGAATGCGGAGCCCCAACTGAGCAAGTATGGCATTGTTGTCTGCACTGGCGATCTGAGGGTGGAATCGAGGCATTTCTATACGAACAGATTGGCGATCCTAACATCTGAGTCGTTCGATTCCAAGACAAGATCGGCAACTTATCGGGAATGGCTAGGATTGCAAAATTGCATCGTGCTAGACGAGGCGCATCTGCTTGGCGACAAGTCGCGTGGAGCCGCAGCGGAAGCCGCATTGATGAGAGCATCGCAGATAAACGCCTCAGCTCGGCTGATCCTTCTTTCGGCCACGATGTCGAATGCCTTGGCGATTGCAAAGTGGGTGAAGTCTTTGAATGGTAAGGAAACGAAGTGTGTAACGAGCACATGGCGGCCTACGGTGATGGAGAAGAAGTATTACTCGGTTGACACTGGCGACAAGGTGGAAAAGGCCGTGCAGATTGCGAGCAAGGATTCAAGCAAGAAGACGGTGATTTTTGTGCATTCCAAGATTACAGGAGCGGAAATAACGAAGACGCTGAAACAGGCAAGGATACGGTGCGCGTTCCATAATGCTTCTATCTCGTCGGCAAAACGGGCAAAGATCGAAAACGCTTTCAAGGACGAACTATCTGGACTGAACACGATTGTTTCAACATCTACTCTTTCTGCTGGTGTTAATCTGTGCTAGGGGGAACGAAAATGGATATGGAAAAGCTACGAGAACTCAGGGAAGAATGTTTGGCTTGCAGGAAGTGTTCGATTGGGGGAGAGCTTTTCAATGTGGCGCAGGACGGCAAGCCGCGACTCGCGAATGTGTTTTCCAATATGGTTGAGAATGCCAAGGTGATGGCTGTGGGCCAGAATCCCGGCTCAGATGAGGTTCAGCAGGGGGTTCCCTTCGTGGGCCGAGCTGGCAAGGTATTCGACGCGGCCCTGCTTGAAATTGTTGGCATCGAACGCAAGGACATCTATGTCGGGAATTGCTGTCGGTGCTACACTCCCGGCAACCGAAAGCCAACAGAAACAGAACTAGATAGTTGCCGATCCTTCCTGAGCAGGGAGATCGAACTTGTCGCGCCGAAGCTGATTATTGCGCTCGGTGGCATAGCGTTTAAGCAGTTGACAGGCATGAACGGGATAATGAAACATCACGGGGAGGTACTGGTTTCTATCAAGTATCATGTGTCAGTGATATGTGTGCTGCACCCGTCGCCGCTCAACACGAACAATCCAGAACGCAATGAAGCGTTCCGCAGCGATTTACGCAAGGTGAAGGAATTCTTGGATGGACGACGACCTTATTGAGTGGCAGACAAAGATGTCCGAGATTCGAGCCAAGATTCAAAAGCACGACAGGACATATAACGACGGAAGCGCATTTCTCGATGACATGCGGAACGGCATATTGATGGAGCAGTTCTTTCTTTCCGAAGGCGCATTTCAGGAGATTGTCGGCGAGATAGCGGCCAGTAAGCAGATAGCCGCCGAGGTGAACGCACATGGCGTCCTTATCGCGATTGCGGCTGACAGGGGTCAAGAATTGGGCGGAATTCTGGAATTGGCAGAACAGATAGCGAGCGAATAACGAAAGGAGCAGTAAAAGATATGAACAAGGAAATAATTCTATCGTGCAGAGAAGATTGCGAAGAGATGGCTGGCTTTATTGAAGCGGCTGGATTGAATATCTTGCCGTATGATGAGCCGATAAAGGCAAGAAAGGGCTATATTACTTTCTTTCAAGACAAGCGTTCAAAAAAGGAAATCAATATTTCATTCTTGTGGCAGTTTGACAAACCCATCCAGAGAACAGAAGTGGTAGGTGCTCTGGATTCGATACCCATCAAGAAATTTATGGAATGCCTGACACAAAAAGGTTGGATTCAAGCCGATGACTGCAAGCGGGTGTTGGTGGGGTTCATCAACTACGAGAAATCCGTGTGTCGGTATTTCCATGTTTGTTGTCTAAGGGCTTTGCCGAAAAAGGAAAAGATGTTTTTCAATAAATGGCGAAAGAAACAGCACTCGATTACAGTTGAACTATGAAGTTGGACTGGACAAAACCGTTCAGGCGGTATGGCGGATGCGGATGGAAAATACATATACCTGTGCCGTGGATGAAAATGGAAAAAGAGCAGTTGGCACTATTTTTCAGAAAAATCCAGACGAGGGATGGAAGGACAGCCTTGGGGACGATGTTGAGCCAGCAATCGAATGATATTACGAATAGTTAGCAAAATGGCAGACAGAATCATAATTGTAGGAGTGAAGCGCGGCAACGAGCGGGTGCCAGTGTCCGAACTTTTCCAGATGGCGGGAAGGGGAGGCAGAAAGCACGGCGGCACCTGCGAGGCCCACTTCGTAATCGAGGACGACGAATACGACAATGTTGTGGCCGAAATGGAAGATAATCCAGATTTCACCGTTCTTTCAACGATGGATTCTCCAGAGACTCTTGCATTTCACCTATTGCCCGAGATTTGCGATAGCCGTGTTAACACGCTTGAAGACGCTCACGGGTGGTATGCGAGGAGTCTTGGTTGTTATCAGGGTAAGATTCCAAAGCTGGACAAGGCCCTTGAGATGCTTGTTTCAACTGGCGCGATTGAGAACAAATTGGATGATTTCATCCCCACGGGCTGTGGAAAAATTGCCTCGCATTTCTATTTTCATCCGCTGGACATTTGCGATTGGCGAAACAATTTCAATAACATTTTCGAGATGGGTCTTGAGTGTAGCGATGAGGCGATTGCGTGGGCACTTGGGAGCACGAGTTACACGAGAATTTCTGGAGACTTTGGGAAATACTGGCATATCGTTGGCGAGCTAAAAGACAATCTGCCCCTTGGCTTGAAGCTTCGGGAGGGGACGACAATTACGGCGACTCTCTGGTGGAGTGCGATTCGCGGTATCCCCGTTGGCAAGATGAAGAATCAGGTGGTCGGCCTGCGGGACAATTTTAGCAGGATACATGCCGCCTTATTACAATTGGATGAAGATGTATGCCACTGGAATAGGAAAGATTTCTTTAATGAACTGCTGGCGCGAGTTCAGAAGGGAATTCCACAGGATTTGGTAGAGTTGTGCCGTTTGCCGGGTATCACTAAGGGCCGCGCAGCGTATCTTTGTGAAATGGGCATCCATAATGCAACCGAACTCAAAGAATCACTGGATAACATTCTTTGCGAAGTAGATGAAAAATTTGCGAAAATTCTGCAAGAAGCTGCCGCTGGTGCGTAGTATAGTGGAAGATATGAGTTTTGAACAAAGAGCTGTTCGTGCCTGTATGAGTTCCATGCTGGCTGGCGTGGTTTCAGAGCGGCAGATAAGAGATGTTCTTGCTTGCAAGGATGTTGATGTTAGCTGTTTTGAGCAGTTCTTGGCGAACGACGATTGTGCGATCCGAAGAGCGACAGTTAGGATGATCGGCGAGAAGGGGAATGCTGAATTACTTTTGGATGCGGCACTGAAAGAAACGAACAGCCCAGTGCTGTTCGAGATGTTGGAATATATGGGCAAAAGGAAATGCGCCATACAACCTTTGAAAGAAATGGTGGAAAGTAAGGATACGATGGTAAGGGAAGCGGCAATAAGCATGTTCAGGCGAGCAGGTCATCTGGACGACTTGTTTCCGCTTCTCTTCAGCGAAGACGATGCGCTGGTCAAAAGAATTGCGAGGTATTTGGAACATGACGATCAACAAAGCGAAACAGCAAACTGAAAATCATCCCGAGTTATTCATGCAGATAGTGGGATTGGTCGCAAAGAGTCTGGGCGTGGACAAAATACCGTCTGCGTCTCACTACCTGACTCTTTGTGGCGAGGAAGTCAACAGGCATATTTTCAACATGACACATCAGGGCTCGCCGCATAAGAAGGCCGATATTGACAGGAAGAAATACATTGCCATATTCCGCGCTCGATACCTTGAAAAATCAGACTACGAATATTCGCGGGCGATTACGGGCGTCGAGGGCAAGATGATCGAACAGCTCAACAACCTGCTTGTGGAAAGAGGCTTTGACACCGACGAGTATCTGAAGTGGCTCTTTGAAGTTTTCGCCGAGAATCCCAACAACCAAAAGTTCATGCCAGTAACGATCAAGTTCTCTTGTTCTGCAATGTGTACAGATCGGTTTTTCTACGAGAATAAGGACATGCTGAAGAAAAAGAGAGAAGACGAGGTTCGCAAAAAGAAAACACTGGATTTGATTAACCGCAGCCGTGTTCTGATCCGCGAGTCGTCGAAGAGAGAAGATGTGGAAATCGTAAAAATCGTGTTAAGAGATTACCGCGACGGGCGTATAATGTCACTGGATGAATTCAGCGATAGGATTACAGCCATCGAGACAGAGAGAGCGGGGAAGAAATGCCAGTAGACGTAATAAAGAATATAAGGGAAACCATCAGCAAGCTTGGGGAAGTTAGTATTGGAGGGCATCGGCTTGAATCGGCCCATCCCGATTTACTGGATGCGTCGAAGGGTGGTCTTGACGAGCATGTCTCAAAACAGCCAGCTCTAATTGCCTACTACGGTGCTCTCAAGAAGCAAGCTTCTCGGCAATTTGATGCCCTGAAGAGCGTTAAAGAGCGATGGGAGAAGAAAAAATATGCCGAAGCCAAGGTGGCTGTTGAATCGGGAGTATCAAACAAATCGTCCATTAAGGTTGAAGATGTCAAAGCTCGCCTTGTCGTGGACAATGAGACTGAAATGGTGAAGCGGGAATCCGACGAAATTAAGGCGCGGGAAGACTACGACACTCTTGATGTTTTTTACGAAGCGTTAAAACAGAAATCTTTTTCAATGAGAGAACTGGCCTCAATCGAGGATGATGAATGGCATACATCGCCTTCGATAATGCGGCCCAGCGGTGAAAGAGAAAAGAGTCCCACCGAAATTAAAGTGGACAAAATGCGCGAGATAATCCGTAAAAGGCGGCTAGGCTCGCAATAACAAGGAGGTAAGTGGCATGAGTAATTCAACAGCGGTGTTGGAAAAACTGCGGAGATTCAAGGCATCGCGTCCGCAGGGTTACAGTGGCGGCAAGACGAAGGGTGTATTTCACACATGGAAAACTGGGGACAACCGCACTCGGCTTGTGGGAAGTTTTCTCGAAATGCGCGGTCATTTCATCGCGCCTGCGCCCAAGAGAAATGATCGCGGCCTTTGTCGGGCTGACGCATTTCAGGGGGAGAACTCCCTGCAACAGACTATCAATTGTCTGGACTGGGATGTGACAAAAGAAGAGGTGCGAAAGCCGTTCTGCTGTCCCATTTGCAGACTTGCGGAACTTTCCCGCCAGCTTTTGAAAGATCAGACTCTTTCAAAAGAAGAGAAAGAGTTTTTCTTGGCTCTGCGGAATGCCGCGTCACAGCGACAGTCGCTCAAGTGGAACATTATCGACCGCGATGACCCGTTCATCGTTTTGGTTGACGAATCGGGTGAAGAGAAGCGCGTAAAGGGCTACAAAATAGCCAATGTGGGCATGGAAGTCTACAAGGACATCGACGGTATTTTCGATCAGTGTGGCTTCGACATTTCCGATCCCACGGGCGGAATCGACATCGTGGTGAAACGCAGTGAGGCTGGTGGACGCACGACATATAGTGCGCAAGCCGTGCTGGAAAACATGATGGTCAAGGTGACGCCGCTCACAAGGGAAGAGCTGGCCATGCCGATGCATGACATAAAAGTTCGTTCTGGGAAAATGATGACAGTGCAGGCCATCATGGATGGATTGCACGAAGACCTGAGACAGCTTCTGGAAGTGAATTCTCAGGATGCCACGCCAGAACCCGATCAGGAAGAAGCACCACAGGAAGAGCCCGCCGCTGAGATATCGGCTCCCGCAGAGACGGAAGAAGCTGCCGCTATCGATAGCGTGCTTGGAGAGGACGCGGAAGAAGACAACCTGAACATGGAACCGCAGGCCGCACAGGCGGCACAAGCCGAGCCGACTCCAGAGCCTGAGCCGCCGCCCGTGCAACCTCAGCCCGTTGCTCGTGTTGCGAAGCCTGCTCCAGTTAGACAGGTGTTGCCGCCCGTCAAGCAGGTAGCCGCGCCAGTGAAGGCAGTGGCCGCGCCAGTGAAGGCAGTAGCGGCATCTGCCAAACCTGCCGTGACGAAGCCGATGACTGCACCCGCAAGGGCAGTTACCGCCCCGGCAAGGACTGTCGCTGGTATTGTGCGGAAGCCTATTGTTCCGCCTGCGACTCAAAAAAAAACTTGAGTGAGCCCGCTGAACCAGTGGAAGAGCAACCCGTGAAGGCCAAGTTTGACTTTTCGCAGGTTGATCCAGCCACTACATTCAAGTGTTTCGGGACATACGAGGAAGGACACTTCGAGTGTAAGGAATGTCCAGCCGCAGAAAAATGTTTCGTGGTTAAGTAGCAAGGTGGGGCTCTCCGTGAGGGGAGCCCCACTGCTTGACGGAAACACTGGGCCATAATCTGTCGGGTTTTTACCCCGGCAGATAGGCGAAAAATCAGTTGTTGACACGAACCCGTTTTCGTGAGATATTCACTGCCATGAATAAGAACGCATCAGCTTTAGGCAAGTTGAACAAGGGTATTCCCAAGCGATTGACGCCAGAAGAGATTCAAAGGCGAACACTACAGCTTGTCGAAGCCCGCAAGAAAAGATGGCCTAAGAAATGATAGTCCGCACTCTAAAACTGAAGCTCACCAAGGCACAGGAAGCCAAGTTATCACAGTGGCTCTGGCATCTTACGGGCGTTTACAACTGGGCCATCAAGAAGATAGAGCGCAATGCGGCCAACAAAATCTACTTTTCACAGAAGGATTTTCAAAATTTACTTTCTGGCCATAGTAGGCGTATGGATGTGCCATCTCATATTTCACAAGGCACACTATCCCAAGCTTACACCGCTTGGCAGAGATGCTTCAAAAAGTTGGCTAAGAAGCCAAGGCTCAAAGGCAAACGCAACAAACTGAATTCGATCCCGTTCTTTGATCCAGTTAAGCCGCCAACAGGTAACAGAATAACACTACTCGGCCTTGGCAGCGTTAAATACCACAAACAGCCTATCCCCGAAGCCAAGATCAAGTGCGGTAGAATAGTAAAACGGGCTTCGGGTTGGTATCTCTGTTTGTGGCTTGATTGCAACAATGTTTTTCCAGTGAAGCAAACCGAAGCCGCTATTGGCATCGATCCTGGTTTTGACACACTGCTTACACTTTCCGACGGTACAAAAATCGAAAATCCCCGTGAGCTGCACAAGGGCGCGACGCGCATGGCTCAGGCTCAACGAGCCTGTAATAAAAAGCTCACCGCTAGGCTTCAAGAACGCCAAGCCAACAGACGCAATGACAGGAATCACAAAATCAGCAGATACCTTGTTGAAAACTACGCAACCATCTATTACTCCAATGACAACTTCAAGGCAATGGCTCATCTTCACGGCAAATCCACAACCGAAGCAGCCCTTGGCGATTTACTAAAATGTAAGCTACCCTACAAGAGCCGTATAGGCGGTAGGAAGCTTGAACCAGTTTGTTCACGAAATACCACTTTGACTTGTGGGAATTGCTGGTCTTTAACTGGGCCAACAGGACTTGCAGGCTTAAAGGTGAGACACTGGGCATGCACTGCTTGTGGGGCAGTCCACGACAGGGATTTGAACTCTGCCAAGGTAGTGCTCAGTGTCGGGCTCGGAACGAGCCACGAGAGGGGAATACGATATGCAACCTAATACCCATCTGAAATCTGCGGGGCCAAAGCCTCAGCAGAGGTTCAAAACCGAACGAGAAACCAAGCTCAAAGAGATATGCGACATAATTAACAAGGGAACATTCGGCGGGGAAAAACATGACGCCGTGACATATGTTGGCGCGGACGATGTGATTCCCATCGAACGGTTTTCTACTGGTTGCCCCGAATTGGACGATGCGCTTGGCGGTGGCTGGCCCAAGGGAAGACAAGTAGAATTATCGGGAGCCGAGAGTACGGGCAAAACAACGATGGTCTATCACGCAATCGCCGAATATCAGAAAAAGTATCCCACCGACGATGTTGCCTTGATAGACGCCGAGCATAGCACAGACGAATCCTACGCGCAGGCCCTCGGGGTTGACATGCGGTATCTTCTTGTGAATCAGCCTGACTCGGCAGAACAGGCATTGAATATTGTCAGTTTGTTTATCCAAAATGGCGTTAAGCTGATAGTCGTTGACTCGGTAGCCGCGCTTACGCCGAAATCAGAACTGGAAGGTGATGTCGGTGTCGGCTCGGGCATGGCGGAGCAGGCTCGTATTATGTCGCAGGCTTTGCGCCGTCTTACTACCGAAGCTGGAAGCCATGATGTTACGATTCTTTGGACAAATCAGATACGAGAGAAGCTTGGCGTATTATGGGGCGACAAGACAACCACTCCCGCAGGGCGTGCTCTGAAGCATTACGCTTCCGTGCGTGTGAAGTTCAATAGAATAGGAACAGTGCGAGAAGATGTTGACGGCGAGAAGATTGCTGTTTGTATTAGAGTAAAAGCCGAAGTGGCAAAGAGCAAGGTATCGCCACCGTTTCGCACAGCCGAATTCTATATCTCATTTGGCAAAGGAGTGGACGGCGTTGCCGCATTGCTTGACGCCGCGATGGCACGATCCGTCATCGTTCGCAGGGGTGCATGGTTTGCACTCGGCGACGAACAGCTTGGACAGGGCCGCATGGCCGTGCTTGACAGAATGCGTCAGGACGAAGAGCTGAGAAATAAGATTTCTGCTGCGATTGAACAGGCCAAAGTGCAGGGAGTTAAGCCAAACCCTGAAATAGTCAAAGTGCCGCGAAAGATACCGAAGGCTATCACCGAAGCACTGAGAAGAAAACAGGCTGGCGAAGAAGAACCGTCTGTGAGCGGAGAAGAGACAGAGGTGCAAGATGCCTGAGTTAAAACTTCTGTTGATTGACGGGAACAATACCTGTCACAAAATCTTCTGGGCAATGAAAAAATCCAAGCAGGCTCTTTGCCACAAGGGCAAGCACACCGAAGTCATTTATGGCTTCTTTCGTAAGCTCGTCAGTTTGCACAAGGATTATCCTGACTACTTCCGCGTGATTGCGTGGGACAGGGGTGCCACTCGTCGTAGGGAAGAAGCGGCCAAGGCTGTCGAAGCTGGCATCATTCCCGATGGTTACAAGGCCAACAGGCATTTGGATGATAATGAGGAAGAACAGGAAAGCATCCACTCGCAAATGGACGAGTTGAATATAGGCTTGAAACTGGTGAACTGCCTGCAAGTCGCCATTGATGGCGTGGAGGCGGACGACATTATCAACAGTTATGTTCTGACATATCGGAAGTGGAACGCGAAGTTTGTCATTGTGTCATCTGACAAGGATTTCTACTCGCTGCTTGATGACAATGTGTCCATTCTGCGCGGGGACGAAATGATGACAAGGGAGCAATTTAGTGTGGAATCTGGGATACAGCCTGAGCAATGGCTTGAAGTTGGGGCACTGACAGGCGAAAAGGGTGACAACATTTATGGCGTCGATGGTTGGGGGCCTGTTACCGCGTGTAAATATGTGAAAGAGTATGGCGGCATTGATGCGATTATTGCGGCGGTGCAAACCAAGGAGAAAAAGAGCAAGAAGGAAGAGATGTTGTTGGCGAGCATCCCAAGACTTTTATTGGCTCACTCACTGAAATCAATGGATGTGGTGCCGAATCTGCCTAAGCCGAGGATACAACAGCCATTCGATGCCAAGGCACTGGAGCAGTATTTTCTGGAGTGGAGCTTCGCCAGTTTGCTGAAGGAGATTCCGCGCCTTGCTTGACTCTGATTACATTTCGATGTTGGTTTGTGCGCCTGTTATTTTTGACAGTATTGACTACAATCTGGCGGCAGGCGAAATGAACCCAGAGATATTCAGTCGGTATGTAGACATGGCGAAAATAGCGTCTGCTAATCCTGTGATTTGGGAGCCGTTCGCGGGGACTTCTTGCCAAGGTTCCAATCCAAGAGGGGTGATTCAGGACATAGCGGAGAGGAAAGGCGTTCGGTTGATTTCATACGGGCTGGCACCGAAAGATTCGCGGATTACCCATGCCGATTCGGTGAGAATAGGGCCAAAGGCCACACTGGATGGCGCACTATTTCATCCGCCGTATTTCGGTTCAGGGCTGATGTCGGATGATGATTCCGATCTGTCTCGGATTAGAAGTTTTTCAGAATATCAGTCGGCAATAGGTGTTGTCGTATGGCGGATTGCAGAAGCAATGAGCAAGGGTGGTTCGGTTTGCGCAGTGGGCCGGGACTATCGGGTTTATGGCGAAAGGATACGACTGGATTTGACGTACTTGGACATTTTCGGCAGAGCGGGATTCGAGTTGAATGAAGTATGGCGGAGCCTGCCCGATATTGTATTGATTTTCGGGCGGAAAATATGATACAAGGAGAAACAACAATGAGTGCAGAAGTCGAATATTTCAAAATCGGGGTCGTCGGAAGTGCAGGTAGCGGAAAAACTTCTTTCGCTGAAGCATTGGCCAAAACGCTTGCTGTTGATTTCCTAAAATCGAAGGAAATCACGCAGGATATTCTGAACCGCGATCATTACGACTACACATCGGGGATACAGATTGAGCGGTTTCTTGCCAACAGCGGCAGGCAGAATGAAATTCTCCGCAGGACGCTTGAACAGCACGAAGTCGAACAATTTGTCACAGATCGCACGGTGGTTGATCTGGCGGCCTATGTGCTCTGTGAAATGAACGGAGACCCGCGCATTGTGGAGAACATCATCAACACCTGTAAGAAAAATGTCACTCGGTATACTCATCTCTTCTTGTGTCCTTGGCGGGATACGCCTGTAACCGACAACAAGAAGCGCACGCTGAACACTTGGTATCAGTTCATGATACATACCGTAGAGCGCGGCATCATGGATGACTGGGGATGCAAATATTACATCATCGAGCCGAACGATGTTCTCACCCGTGTTTCCGACGCATTGAAGATTCTGGGTATCGCTCCCGAAAATGCGTGATTCTCCAATTTTTTGATATTTTGGGCATTGGTATGAACAACTTCAACTGGCGGCGGATTGCGCTTGAACAGAAGGAGAATATCGAAATGAAGAAAGAACCAGTGTTGAAAACCGACAGTTTCGTAGTAGACGTGCCTGACATTCCGATGCCTTCGGGCCGCGCCGATGGCGAAATCGTGACAGATGAATGTCAGGGTGCGTTCCGTTTTGCTTTTGTGGGCGCGGGTCAGGCTGGAGGTCGATTGGTGGAGAGCCTATTTCGCTTGGGTTACAGGCGTGTGTGCGCATTGAATACGAACTCGCAGGATTTGGCGGCAATCAACATTCCCGAAGCCAATAAGCTTGTTATGGACATCGGGACGGGCGGGGCTGGCAAAGACCCTGCTAAGGGCGAGGCAGCCGCCAAACAATATTACGAAGATATTTACGATTTGATGCGCCGCAGTTTCGGCAGCCAGTTTGACAGGATATTTATAGTTGCTGGCGCAGGTGGCGGCAGCGGGGGCGGCTCCATGAGCACTCTGATCGACATAGCCCACGATATAGCCCGATCCTTCAAGATAGAAGACGATAGCGGGGTTCCCGCAGTGGGGGCCATTGTTGCGCTTCCGAAGGCTACGGAAGGCTCCAAGGTTAATGAGAATGCCTTGGTCTTGCTCAATGCCTTGTTTGCCAAGGTAGGTCACGGAAGGGGTAAGGCAGACGGTAGGACGCTCAGTCCATTGATCGTTGTGGATAACGACAAGATTGAGAAAATCTACCCGAATCTTCCTGTCTCTCAGTTTTGGGATGTGGCGAATAGATCGGTGAGCGCATTATTGCACCTGTTCAACAACATTGCGGTGCAGGATAGCGATTATACAACTTTTGACAGGGCAGACTTACAAGACTTGCTTTCCAGCGGGGTTGTGAGTTTCGGGGCCTGTCCGATACCCAAATGGGAAACTATGACGGATATAAGCCATGCAATCCGAGACAATCTGAAGAACAATGTGCTCGCGGGCGGGTTCGATACCGCGCAGGCGCGTGCGGCTGGGTGCGTATTCATCGGCCATACCGATGTGCTCGCCAAGATACCGCAGGCGCATTTGGAACATGGGTTTGAGATGCTGACCCGCATGATGAAACAGGGTGGCACACTGCATCGCGGGATATACAAGGGCAGCAAACCCGGCCTTGTTGTCTATTCGATGCTCGGCGAACTTGGCAAACCCGAAGAGAAAATGCAAGAAATGGCTCGTTCGGCGGGCCAAAGGAGATAACATGCCCACATACATACCGAATATCACGGACAAGCAACAGTCAGACATCGAAGCTGCGGCCAATGACTCGGCAATCCGAATCATGTGGTTCGACGGCAAAGAGCAGCAGACTGGCGCGACAAAGTTCGTTCGCGCCTATGACCTGAATGCTCAGGGGAACACGGGTGCCCAGACTGCCAGCGCGATGAGGCAGTTCTCGGGCAGCGGCCTGTGTGTCGGTTCACACAACGACAAGCCCGCTCGGTTCGAGACTCCCGGAAAAGCCTAGATAAAAACCTGATTTATCTTTGGATTTTTGCATTCCTTCTGCAATGTAGTTGTGGAATGTAAAATAGTTTGTAGTTTTCCACATGCCGTGGCGTATGATGCTGGCAGGTGACATTATGAAAATATTGTTCTATACTGACATACATTTGAGCGGTGTGGCACCGAGGCATCGGGTTGACGACTTCCCGGAGGCCATCATGGCCAAGCTCAGGGAGACATACGCCATAGCCGAATCGGAAGGTTGCGACTTCATTGCGTTCGGGGGCGACTTCTTCAACACACACCGAATCTTCAACTACGACATCATTTCTGACTCATTGGACATCATCGGAGGTTCCCCGCAGGAAACTTATGCTTGCGTTGGTGAGCACGATCTGTATGGCCACTCGCCAGAGACATACCCAACATCCACGCTGGCTTTCTTTGAACGAATCTGCATGAAATTGCATATCATTCGGGAGCCCATCGAAGTCGGCAATGTGACGCTGTATGCCAAGCACGAATGGGACAATATTCACGAAGCCATGAAACAGGAAGTGGATAAGAAAAAGCTCAATATACTGGTTTGTCACGAACTGATTACCAATCGGCGGGCTGCATTCGACATAGTTGACACGGCTTCTCTCAAATGCCCGTTCGATCTGGTGTTGTCTGGAGATTTGCACGACGGGTATGAGCCGCACGAAGTAAATGGGACATGGTATTGCAATCCCGGCTCCCTTGCTCGGCGCACCACGGCGGACGCGGGCAGGATGCCACAGGTGGCCTTGATCGAAATAGAGAAGGGTTCTGCGCCAGTGATCGAGCTGCGGCAACTGACGTGTGGCAGGGCAGGCTCGGAAGTGTTCGGTGAGAGCTTGGCGGAGGTGGCTCGTTCGGCAGAGGATTTCAATGGCAATGTGTTCGCGGAAGAGATGATGGAATTTGAAGCCGAGTCGGTGGATGTTCACGAGCTGATTCAGAAAGTGGGCGTAAAGAAAGGGTTGCGAAAAGAGGTGTTGGATTATTTGGCAACAAAAAGAGTGAGGGAAGGAGAACCCGCGAGCGTATAGTGGTGCGCCGTATTCCACGGTGGAAGCAACGGCGAAAATATGTAAATATCAAACAAAGGAGTAAGTTATGAGTGGTGGAAAAAAAGATGAAGTTTTGGCACCAGTGTCGGCAGATGACGCAGAATTTGCTGGCCTTGGTGATAGGGTTGAGGCCGATGCGCAGAAGGAAGAAGCCGCAGGCCGCAAGGCCGCAGGCGAGGCTCTGGCCGAAGCAGGCCCCGATGCCCAGCCTGATGGCGGCAAAGCCGCTCAGGCCGATCCTGAACCCCCTGTTGAGGCTTCCCAGAAGCAGTCTCCAAGGGAGCGGGCTGTGGCTTCCATGTTGCGGAAGGCTGGCCGATCTGCCATTCCGCCAATCGAAGAACTCCTGAAGAACAGGGAGGGAACACAGGTTGCAATCAAGGATATTGCAATTTTCATTGGAGAGCCAGACGGCGAAATCTTGCAAGAGCAGGCCGCACTGGTTCCTGTCAGGAACAGGTGCAACCTAAGTGCGGAAGTTCACGAGCCGCGTGTGCTGGCCGTCGGAGCCGACATACTGAAGGCTGGAAGCATGTTCACGCCCATCCATGTCGCGCTGATTCAGCCTGATGTTTTGGAGTGCGTTTCGGGCAGGCACAGGCTGGTTGTTCTGTCTCTTCTGTATGGCCCCGAGGCTCAGGTTCCCGTTCATCTTGAGAACATGACGCTCAACGAGGCGCGGGATGCAACGATTGTGGCGAATGATTCAAGGCCGATCAAGGCTTTGGAGAAGGCGGAGCATGCAATCCTGCGGGCGGTAGACGGCGATGTCGATGCGGAGCAGGACGACCTGTACACCAAGGGCGTTACATCGAAGGCTTCGGCGCGGGAATACTGCGTGTTCAGCGTCATCAATCGTGGCCGTCCAGCAAAACTCGGCTTCAAGGTATCGCTGGGCTCGTCAAGGAAAGGTGGCGGACTGACTACTCTGTCAAACATCAAGAATTTCTGGGCATGTTCTCTGGCATGGGATTCCGAGAAGACGAGGAAGGACTTCGACGCGGAACTCAGGGACTCGATTCGGTTCCTGAACGCACTTGTCGCCGAGTTCGAGAAGAACAAGAAGTTCAATTCGATGCACCAGATGTCCAGCATGGCGATGAAGGCGATAGGCAAGTATTGTCGCAACTACGCCGACATCTCGAAGAAGCCCGTGATCGACAGTGTGGCGAACATTGCGAAGGCTTTGGTGACGGCAGGCGAAATCGGTCGCTGGAAGTCGGAGAAGATTTACAAGCTCCTGCTTGAAAAGGTGTAAGCAAGACCAGCAAGGGTTTAATTCGGAAATCTTTGGGCGGGCCACTATCACGGCCCGCTCTTTGTCTTGGATACGGCCATGAAGAAAAAGGGCAAAACTCTGATGCGCGTTTTTTCCGACGAGGAGAAGAAACGGAAGGAAAAGTTTAATTGGCCGGGGGATGTTCTGGCTCATAAGAAGCTGAGTGGGCTATGGGTTGTGGTTGCAGCGCAAATGGCGGGTGGCAGCGAGGGCGGCGGGATGACGGGGCATGATGATTGGCCCGACGGGCACCAAATTGTGCTTCGCAAGCTGGATAACAACAGCCAACTCATTGATTGGTCTGTGCCAGAAATTCGGTACTACCAGAGTGGATGTTTTAATGACGATGTGATGCTCATTGATCCAATTGTTGTTCGGAAGATGTAGAATGATTTACCACGGATACGATTCATTGACAAAATGCCTGTTCTCGTGGGATGGCGATTTCCGCTATGAGGGCAAGACGGATTCTCCACCGATTGAAGCGACAAGGCCAGTCAATGATGACGAGAATCGAAGCCTAGCCGAGCTGGCTGGATGTCAGTTTTTGTCGGGCTCCTATCGCGGGTATTTCTTCCGCGTTGAATCATTCGACAAAGAAGTTGTTGCGCTGATCGCACCGGGACATAAGCAGATTGTTCATGGTTCGTGGAATAGTTTTTTCCGTGAGGATATGAACAAACGAGGTATGAACGAACTATGGAAAAACATATCCATTTCCGCATGTATCTGCGGCCCTGCCGTCCGCGATCCAGCAATCGTTGCCGAATTTTGCAGGCGATTTCCAGCACATAGTGTGTATGCGTGTCCCCTTGTCGATGAACTGGCGGCATTCGGAACCTTGGCTGGTCAATTGATGACGGAGAAAAAGGACAAACCACGAAGGACAAGTCTGTGTGTTCCCAACAAGAATGTCATCGAGAACAGAGATTTTCAGCCTTTCGATCCAAGCTTGGATGGCGACGGCTACGGCAGGATGGCTTATGTTGTTTCCAAGGGGATTCCCGCTGTGAACGAAATGATGACACGGGTTGGCATATCGCCTTTTTACGGCAAGGTTCTCAGTAAAAATGATGGAACAGTGTGGATTGTTCGTGCAGAGAAGGCTGGGGCGTATTTCCCACATGAGCCACCGTCGGTATTCTACGCGGCGACGACAGTTCCCGTGCGGGTTCGCAACACAGACAAGTTCAGAGAGAGAACTGGCTGGGCAAACGAAACGGTTGATATTGTGATTCCGTCCGAGTACATTCCCGATCTTCCAGTGTTCATGAATTTCTATCAGGTGTGCTCGGGGATGGATTTCGTGGCCGTGTCCGACAAGATTGACACCAAGATGCCGATTTTCAGATATGATAAGGGGTATGTGGGGGAGAAATGCTGACAAAGTTCTACGAGACAAACAAGATTCCAGACAAAGAGCGAATCCCGCTCGCAAAGCACATTCTTCTCGTTGTTCCCGACAAAGAATACGACATAAAGCCTGTGCTGGCACGCTTTGATATTTCCAGATACGAGGTGGCCGTCACTTGGCCCAAGTCATCGGTTTACATGCTTGATGAGATTTGTGCAACAGGAGCCGAAGTTATCCTTCAAATTGGCCACAAGTTTTTCAAGAAGTTCCTGTTTTTCGAGAATGCCGAAGCCATTACCGATGAATTTGTTGCCGAGGTGAACGCAGCTTTGCCTGATGCGTTCGTCAACTTCCATCACCATGACGAATACAGCATTAAGGACGGGCTTGGCACCGTTGATGATCTGATAAATCTCTTGAAGGCCCAGAACCGTTCGTATTGCTGTGTCAGCAATCATGGCGGAGTAGGCGGCTGGATTAAGCAGTATAATGCGTGCAAGAAGGCGGGAGTGAAGGCCATATTCGCAGCAGAAATGTATGTATCGAACTACCGAGGCGACGATCCAGAAGAGAAAAAGAAGCACCGATCCGCTAATCACTTGTTGCTCATAGCCCGAACAATGGAAGGCTTCGAGAATATCATCAAGATACATAATGACGCGCAGATAAACGGCTTCTACTACACGCCACGGGCGAACAGGGACGCATTCGAGAAGTGGGGCCGTGGAATTATTGCCAGCTCGGCCTGTCTCGCGGGTGAAATCACGCAGTATCTAGTGGCAGGCGAAAAGGACAAAGCACTGGAAGCTTATCAGTTTTACTCGCGGGTGTTTGACAGATTTTACATCGAAATTCAGATGATCGAGTTTGGCCAGCAGCAAGAAGCAAATAAGCTGCTGATCCAGTTTGCCAAGGAAGTGGGTGCGCCGATGATAGTGTCCCAAGATTCGCATTACCTCGAACCCGAGCATGCCGAAACGCACGATGTGCTTTTGTGCATACGGCAGCATAAAACAATGCTGGATGAAGAGGGTGACGAAAATGCCGATGTATGGAATTTCGATGTCCGCAATTTGTATTACAGGAGCCTGCCGCAGATTCAGGAGCTTTATCTAAACGGCTTCGTTGAGAATGGAGAGCAAAAGCCGCCATTCAAGGACGAGATTTTTACCGATGATGTATTCGCCGAAGCCATATGGAACACGCACGCGCTGGCAATGGAAATCGAAGACATCAAACTGGATTCCGCAGTAAAACTGCCCAAGCTGTATGACAACAGTACGGACATCCTGCGCGACAAGGTGAACGAAGGCTTCCTTCGGCGCGGGCTGGACAAGTTGGATAACTATCAGGAATACATCGATAGGCTTCAGTTTGAGTATGGTGTGATCGTGAAGCTCGGATTCACTGACTACTTTCTCATCGTGGAAGACATGGTTTCTTATGCGGTGAAGAAGTTTGGCGAATTTTCGGTAGGCTTCGGGAGAGGTTCAGCAGGTGGCAGTTTAGTCGCTTTTTGTCTAGGTGTCACTGACGTTGATCCTATCAAGTATGGATTGTTGTTCGAGAGGTTCGTATCTGAAGAGCGGGCACTTGCATCGGGCAGTGTCCCGGATATAGACTGCGATTTTGATCCAAACATTAGAGAAGACATCAAGAAGTATATTGTCCAGAAATACGGCGAAGACCATGTGTGTTCCATTGGCACATACCAGACATATAAAACGAGGGCCGTCATTTTGGATGTGGCCCGAGCACTGGGACAGGATGTGAACGAGGCTAACGAAGTGACGAAGGAAATAGACTCGCTGAAATCGTTTGAAGACGAGGATGGCGAAGATACGAAGGTTGACGACTTGGAATTTGACGAAGTGTGCAATCACTATCCCGAACTGAAAGCGTATTTCGACACATATCCCGAGGTGAAATATCACGCAGAGATACTTCGTAATCAAGTGAAGAACATGGGCACCCACGCGGGCGGGGTTATTATTTCAGACTTCAATCTGCATGATAAAATACCAGTGCTTTATGACAAGGTGGGAAGCGAAGACAGGAAGGTTATTTCTGCATGGGCCGAGTCGGGGAATACCGATGAACTCAGTTCTGTCGGCCTCGTAAAGTTCGATTTGCTTGGACTCCTGCACCTTCGCATCGTGTCGGATTGTATTGCACTTGTTGAGAAGAATCGCGGAGTAAAAATCAGGCGACGCGATATTCCGATTGATGACCGCAAAACGATCAATCTTGCATCCAAGAAAGATTTGGTAGGTATATTCCAGTTGGACAATCCGTCAACGAAGCCTATCGCCGATGCTGTTGAAATGGAATCCTTACTTGATGTTGCGGTTGTTACTTCTTTGATTCGTCCCGGCCCGCGTGAAATGGGGATGGATGTCGAGTATGCCAAGAGAAAACACGGAGAAGCGTATGAAGCACCGGAATTACTGAATGAAATATTGCCAGAAACTTACGCTCTGCCTATTTTTCAAGAGCAGTGTCAAAAAATAGCGCAAGTCGTGGGAGGATTATCGAAGCCAGATTCTTACAAGTTTTTGAAAGCTATCGCAAAGAAGAAGCAGGATTTGATGGCATCTTTCAAGGACAGGTTTTTCAAGGGGGCGCAACCATTGATTGATAGTGGAAAACTAACTTTAGTGGATGTCGATGCCATATGGAATACAGTCGAGAAATTCGCCCGATACTCCTTCAACAAATCTCATAGTGTTGAGTATTCGGCGCTAAGCACCACTGAGTTATGGCTGAAACTGAACTATCCCATTGAGTATATGTGCGCACTGATTAACAACACGAAGCTCGGCAAGAAGAAGCACGGGCAGGATGTGTTCTCGGAATACATCAGCTACGCCCGCCGAAGCGGCATAGATGTTCTGCCGCCGAATGTCAGCAAGAGCAAAACATCGTTCACGATAGATGACGGCAAGATTCTGTTTTCCATCGGGCATGTGAAGAATGTTTCGTCTATGGCGTCAGTGATCGAATCGTTTCAGCCGTTTGCCAGCATGGAAGATTTCTATAACCGAGCGAAGATCGATACAACCAGTAAAAAGACTGGCAAGACGAATTCCCGAAGGCCCAACAAAAAGGTTGTCGAAAGCCTAATAGAAGCAGGTGCCTTTGATTCGTTCAATGCGGACAGGAACGCTCTTATGACGGAATACTACCGTCTTCGCGGGGTGAAGAAAGAAGTTCCGCCGCAATACACCGAGAAGCAGTGGCTGGAACGGGAAATAGAAGCCACTGGGTTATGCCTGTCTGCCGTGCCGCTTTGCAGGCAGCACGCGAAGGAAATCGAAGACAACAAGCTGAAACTCATATCCGAGATAACTGGAAAAAAGGTGCGGGTATTCGGAATGATCGAGGAAATCAAGGCCCACACATCCAAGACTGGCAACCCGATGTATATCGTGCGAATCACGGATGGGTTTGACAAGCTGTCGTTTTTCGTGTTCAAGGCGGGCCAGCAATTTTTCAAGGACAAATACAAGCACGCGGGAACGATTGGTGGATTCCCGCTGGACAAATTTGAAGACGGCGATGCTCGGTTCTTCAATGACAGGGGCGAGCCCGTTGTGTTCGTAAAGCCACCGGCTCCTGCCGTAGCGCAGAAAGTTGTTCAGGATACGGTTGTTGATGCGTAGTATAGGACAAAGCAGAAAGGAAAACATTATGCTCACAAAAGGAATGATCCTAAAGTCGAGAACGAAAACAGTGCAGGACATTTTTGGCGAAGTCCTGTGGGAAGTAGTCGAAGTCGGGATGCCCGCTCCCGAGAAAGAACGGGCAGGCCAGATGGACGGGGTGACATGTGTTATGCTGGGTGGCTCAGGCCGTGCCGCTCGGAAGGGATACACTGTTACCGATTCGGAAGCGCAGATCGCGCAGGATATTGCGAACGGCATCACAGAGATTGTTCCCGAGGCAAACAAGCAGGCTCTTGTCGAGCATTACGAGAAACAGCAAGGCCAGCCCCGTAAGGTGGGAAGTGGAATTGAAATAGACTGAGGAATCACCATGCTGACGCAACCTGTCCAGCGAGCAAAGCCGATTCTGGAAACCGCGATAGAGCGGGTGTTCAACAACAACACGATCCCGTCTTCATATCGTGTCGAGGTTACGCGCCCCGACGGCACAATCCAGATATTCGATGATGTCAGGAGATACACCGATCAGATTATATACGAAGACGGTGGCCACCTTGGCCATATGGGCATGTCGATTGTTTCCAGTCCGAATCGTCGTCCAATTGTTATCAGATATCCCTGTCATTACATCAGCGACGGCGAAGTGCTCTGTTCGCTGAAACAGTTCCAGATGAATAATCGTTCGGACGACTCGGTTAGGAGTTATGCTCTCAATCATCGCCTGTTTGAGACGGACTGGAAGATATGTGTCATCCTGAATGAAACAGAGAAGGACATCATTGCCTACATCACTTCTCGTGCTGAATGGGACAGGGGAGAGATAGCGGCAATACGGGGCTTCGAGTTGCAGGTATTTCTTCCAGTTTCAAACGAGCGCGGTATCGCAGTTCGGTTGATGCGGAATCTTGTGGCCCCACCGATTTGGAAATGGATGACGGACTGTATTGCGATTATCAGGAGGAAGAAGAATGTCTCTTAAAATTACGATTGAAGACTGCAAAGGACTAAAGCCGCTGTATGACAAAGCCAAAGGCAAAGCGGCTATGGTGCTGGCCGAAGATGGAATAACAGTGGCCGCAGCGATGGCAGAAAAAACAGAGGTTCTTGTCCCGTTGCACAAAATCACTTCCGATATACTTTCGGGGATAGCTAATGTCATGCGGATTGCAGAGGCGAGTAAGTCTAAAACAGTGGTCATTGTTTTCAGTTCGTGTCTCAAGAAAATAGGCATCATAGCGATGGAATAGAAAATGGACAACCATATCACTATAGTCACCTGCTACAAGGCTGGCACGAGCAGTATGTTAGAAGCCTGTCTTGCGAGTATCGAGCGGCATACCGACGATGTAAAACATACCGTCGTTGTCCAAACGAAGATGGGCGAAGCAGATGTCAATGACGGGATATGGGAGTTGCAGAACAGGTACAGTTTCTTTCTCAGGGAGATTGTGGTGCCTCCGAGCAATGCCAGTAAGGCTCATGGATTCATGCTCGATTCATTTATTCCAGAGTGTGTCGCTGCCGAGTATGTCCTGACACTCGATTCGGACTGTTTCCCTGTGGCCGACGGCTGGCTGTCTAGCCTGATTGACTTGTTGAAGGAAGGTGTTGCGATAGCGGGTATCCTGCATCCGTGGGCACCGCCACCCGCCGATATGAAGAAGACGAAGATCGAATGGCGCGTGCGATCCCAGCATTGCTGGCAGAATACCCATGTCGCGTGCCAGTTGATCCGAACGGAAGATGTAGAAAAGCTCGGCAAGAAGTATAACGAGGGCGACGATACTGGCCTTGCCATCGTCACCGAGGCCAAGAAGCGCGGCTGGACAGTTGATGGATTCATGCCGACACGGTGTGCCAAACCGATTATCGGAAAGATCGATCCTGAATTCAATCGGTATGTTTGTATGATCTATGGTGATGCAGTGTATCACCACGGCGGATTCAGCAGAGTGACTGGCGGAGACGAGCCGGTGTTCAAGGACGATTTTGGCTGGGTGACAGAGAGAGTCATCAAAGAGCGCGGTGCAGAATTTCTGCTTGATGATGTTAACTGTTATCGGTTTAAGTTCGACAAAGAAGAAGAAGTGGCTGCTGAAAAGATGCAACGGCTTTTCGGGCTCAAATCACAAAGGATGGCATGAATTGTCTTCAGTGTGGCAGGAAGATAAAAAGCAAACAGCGGA